>Ga0302220_10000026_pt1 | contig 141376 bp, 131 predicted proteins | sample II_Palsa_E1_3_FD_194572 | JGI IMG/M metagenome (GOLD analysis project Ga0302220, IMG submission 194572) | Peat permafrost microbial communities from Stordalen Mire near Abisko, Sweden - II_Palsa_E1_3 | ecosystem: Environmental > Terrestrial > Soil > Palsa > Peat permafrost | place: Sweden...
GGCACAGAGATGTTTTATCGCCATCAGCGCTCTCGTCGTCGAACCGCGCGTTGAAGTTGACCGCGATGAAGCGCCGATACGAAAATCGAGCCGCCTCGCGCGGCAACTTAACTCAGTAGCGTTAGGCGGCAGAGCATTTTCTTTTGCGTTTGCTCCGCATCGTCAGTTTGTCGTTCCACATGGGTGGTGTTGTGGGCCAGCGTGCGTTGACCTACTTCGTGGCTCTGTCGTGTTTCGCATGCTGCGCGCGTTTTAGTTTCTCGCTTTTCTCTGCGCTGCTTCGCGCGCGGTGCTCGGCATCATCGAGTTCGTCGCTAGCCGCACGCTCTCTTTGCGCACGCCATCACCCTCAAGGCATTGCCGGACCTTAAAAGCAGCGCTATCGTGCAGCCATACTTCGGCGTGGCGGGCCGCCGTCTAACAAGTCATCCAAGCGGACGGCTCCGCCGCCGCTTAATTCCAGCGTTAGGTGTCAAAGATGGTGCCTTGCAAGTACACCGACAAAGGGGAAACTTTCACATTCGATCTGAGCACCGCCGTGCGCGTCGCAAAAGGTTTTAGCGGTATCCATGAAGGTTGGTCGGCAACCATTGTCTTCGACCCTGCTAGCGACGCTCTCATCGAAGTTAGTTCAGCACCTCAAGACATCCGTGGCAACGCTCCGGGAGCCGCAAGTCGGGTCAACATGAGCTATGTGGTAAATACCTACGGTGTTTCAGAGCAAGACGTGCGTCGTCTTGCATCGCGGCACACCTAACTACTCATCCAAGCGGACGGCTATGCCGCCGCTTAATTCAAGCGTTAGAGGGAAAGCATGCGCAGACGTCTAGCAAGCTTACTAGCGATGCTCTGGGCCGCTGTACAGGCTTATTTTCTACTGCAGCTAGGGGGAATCGCTTCGCACCATGTCACTGGATGGTCGCTTTGCCTGTTTGCTCTGTTGCTTGCGATTTTGCTAGTGACTAATAAGAAGTGGGCGCGGCCACTCGCTATGGGTGCCGCACTGTTTATGCTCTGCATGTACGGTTGGATTTGTATTCGACAGGGTGCACCACATCTGACGGCTTGGATTCAACCAATATTGGCCGGTGCTCTGTTGATGTGTCTCGTTAAGCAACCCTCTAACAAATCGTTCAAGGCGGACGGCTCCGCCGCCGCTTAACTCCAGCGTTAGCCAACAACCAAGCCTTCATGCCAAATTTAAAAAAAGTGCTCCTCTTGCTGGGCTTACTCTCAGTCTTCTACTTGGTGCTCCTGCTAGCTCTGTTTTTTACAAGATTCAGAAATCCGTCCGATCACCTATCTGATTGGGCAAATTTCGGGAATTTTCTTGGAGGTGCCGCTGGCCCGGTGTTCAGTCTAATTTCTTTGCTTGCGATCCTTTACACCATTGGATTACAAACAAAGGAGATATCAAGGGCCTCTTTTGAGCAGTCGAGAGCAAACTCTCATTCTGAAATGAATGCAATTACTGCTTTAATCACACACTACAAAGAACAAGAGTCCTTGGCGGCGAAGTGCGCAGAGAACTTTGCGGGTCAGCCACTTGGGCAGCAGGCCTACAATGAGCAAGTTGATTACCGGGACCGACGGAGGACTCTAGAAGCAAAGCTAGAAAGCCATTACTCCCATCTTGTCGGCCAACAATTCGTTCAAGGCGCCTCTGGCGCCGCTTAACTCCAGCGTTAGGCGCAAAGAGGTACTGATGCCACGTTACTACCCGATAAGGATCCAGATCGGTACGCTTGGGATCGCCGCAGCGCTCGTTTACTTGAGCTATCGCGGCATGAATGGTCAAAGCGTCACTTGGGGACTAGTCGTTCCCTGTCTAATTGTGTACGCCCTTCTCGTCAGTAAGTGGGCTGCTCCAGAAATTCCATGGCGCGAGATGCTGGCCTGTTGCATTCTGGTTCTGCTAATCCATTACGTAGCGGACTGGATCGACTGGCCTCCCGGCTACCTGGTCGCGGACAAAATCGTCGAGATGGTATTGATCCTTGGTTTTGGTGCAAGCTGGGTGCGGCGTAAATATTTACCGTGGTGTGCAAACCGTTAATAGAGCTCCTAACAATTTGTTCAAGGCGGACAGCTACGCCGCCGCTTAACTCCAGCGTTATGCCCCTCAATGCACGACCATCCAATATTCCCAGCATCTGATGATCTAGCTCGTAGCCTTGCACCAGTTTTTGAGGTTTCGCTCTACGACGAGTCTTGGAAACTTGCTGTATGTCGGCAGTTCTGCGGAATCTCCACCGAGCATGCTGCAGCAGTTCGGGTGCTGGCCGCAAACGGTTTATTTACGTCCGCCATTGTCGTGCACCGGTCGCAGTTCGAAGCGCTTCTCCGCGCCGTCTGGCTGTTCTACGCGGCATCTGACGGGCAACTGGAAAAGCTTTCGGCGGAGCTAACTCCAGAGCACGAGCAGAACTCCAAGAACTTACCCTTAGCCAAAGACATGTTGGCCAATCTCGCCAAGGTACCCGCAGCCGCAATACCGTACCAAGCGCTAGCCGAGTTCAAGCAATATTCCTGGCAGGCACTTAATTCATATGTGCACGCGGGTATCCATCCTCTGGCCCGCAGCGTCGGTGGGTATCCCACTCAGCTAATAGTTCAACTTGTAAAAATATCCAACGCGTTGTCGGTTGTAGCAGGCATACAGGTGGCAATACTCACTGGCCGCCAACAACTTGTTCGGCAAGTAAGAGACTTGCGTCTACCATACAAGGAGTGCCTGCCAGATCATCGGTCAGGCGGGGCATAACAGTTCGTTCAAGGCGGACGGCTACGCCGCCGCTTAACTCAAGCGTTATATGCCAAATGGAATGCTTCGCATGTCATGGATTCTGATCGTAGCTGTCGTGCTAATTGCGGTCTCCGCTCTCGTGGCGCTCAAGGGCAAACAGAATGTCGGAGCTGGCACTATCGGCTTCCCATACCGTCCGGCAAAGACACTCTTCTCGCCTGCGGAGCGTTCGTTCCTCGGCGTTCTCGATCAGGCCGTCGGATCGGACTATCGCGTATTTGGCAAAGTACGCGTCGCAGACGTCGCTACGGTCAAAACCGGACGCAACAACTCGGTGCGGCAAGGAGCTGTCAATCGCATCGCGCAAAAGCACTTTGACTTTGTTTTGTGTAACGCCAGCGATCTCAGCATTGTCTGCGCCGGCTACGATAGCGAGCAGAACGCCTTCGTCAAACGCTAAACGCGGTCGACCGCGAGCTGTTTGAGGGCCCTTTTCACTATCGATACTCAGACGCGCGCGGGTTCCGCAGGATGATCGTGCGATCCGGCTGGCCGTAATTCCACCCGAACCTCTCCACTCAGCGGTCTTAACTGGCAACTCTCGCTACTAAAGAAAGCGACAACCTGAGCGACCAGTTATTCCTTGTGCAATACCTCCGCTATCGCTGCCTTTGCTAGAGGTCGCATGACGTCATATCCGACCTTATTGGGATGCAGTCCGTCATTCGTGTATTGCGGTGGCAGCGAACAGTCTTCCGCGGCCAATGCGCTGAAATAATCAATAAAGACCGCGTCACGCTCTTTGGCGATATTTCGCAACCACTCGTTCAACTCGGCAATGCGAGCAATCGGTCTGACCTGCGGGCTGTGGCTGAAGCCGGCCGCTGGCGTGATGCTGCCCAAAAGGACCTTTATGCCATTGACCTGCGCGATATCCAGCATGGCCAGAATATTGTTCTTGTAATCCTGCGGTGTGGTCGCGCCGGTATTCCCGGCGATGTCATTGCCTCCGCAGAGAATATGCACGGCAGCCGGCTTCAACGCGACGACATCTGGGTAGAAACGTAGGAGGGTCTGCGGCGTGGTCTGCCCACTGATGCCACGCCCGATGATTCCATTGGTAAAGAAGTCGGGGTCACCGTAACGCCAGATTTCGGTGATCGAATCGCCGATAAGGACGACCTTTGGCCTTCCCTGCGCGCGGACGGCGTCGTTCTCGCCGCGATACAGGCCGAGAAACGGCCAGTCGCGCGCGCGCTGTTCCACCTCGGCAGCCGTATAGGCGGCGCGATCGTTGGCATCGGTAACGCGAGCGATCAATGACATGTCTGGCGGGCCCGACCGCAATACAAATTCGAGTACGGCCTGTTCGAAGGGCGAATTTTCTCGCGGTGTGGCTTCGAGTTGATCCACCATGCCGACGGGAGCGGTTTTCTGCGTCATTGTCGAATCCTCAATGGTTCATAAAATGGACTGCTGCGGTGTGAATAGACCGGATCAACTAGCGGCTCGTGACCGCGACATCTGCAGGGACCAAGTCAACGTCCGCATGGCGAACGAGGATCGTGCGTGTCTCGCCCGCATGCATGTCGAAATAGTTGTCGCTGAAGGATGTCCATCCATGCGGAGCGGTCAGATGCACGAAGTACAGAAAGGTCGGCGCCGAGATATGCACGCGCAACTCGCGCGCCCACACGACCTCGATTTTTACTTCAGGCGCGACGCCCTTCGGTCGATCCAAGTCCTTGATTGGCGCGAGGAACCAGCGATTGCGCTCGAATGCCCCTTTGTCGGATGCAACCGTAAGAAACTGGCTGGCCGCAGGACCGATACGGTCGGCGGCCACCCGCCAGACGCACCGACTTTCATTGGCTTCGACGCAGTATTCCACCGGTTCGCTCCAGACATTGGCGCCCGCAAACGTAACGAGTTCGACCAAAGCCGTACCGTGCAAAACATCAAGCGCGTCGTTGGTAATCCACAGTTCGATGGCGCCGTCATCAAGTGACTTGAACGATGCCAGCACGGGTGCGTAGGCGCGTGACGTGTAGTAGTACGACGCTTTGCCAAAGCCATAAAAATCTACCAGGCTCCAGCTGATACCAGGCCAGCAGTCGTTGTACTGCCAGATCAGCGAGCCGGAGCAGTGCGGCTTGCGCCGACGGAAATGCTCGATACCAAACTTCAGACCTTCGGCCTGAGTGATCTGGGTGAAATCGACGTACTCGTCCAGCGAGGCCGGCATTCCCGTCACCGGAATCAGCATCGCATCGACCTTGTCTTTCGGCTTGTCCTTGATGCGATTGAGCAGACCTTCGCTGCCGAGCATCCGTTGATCGTCAGGCAGCGCTCGCTGCAACGTCTGCATGCCCGGAGAGGCCTGGATGCCGTACTCGCTGATGAAACGCGCGTTATCTTCGGCATAGCGCGTGTAGGCGACACCAGCAGGACTGTGATCAAAGCTGCCAACCGGCACATCGACCGGCACCAGCGGCAAACCGTGCCATACAGTCCAGTGATGCACATCGCCGGCCAGCATGCTGTTGTCGCTCGGACCGCCGGTTGGACTACCCGGCCAGTACGGCGTGGTCGGGTCCAGCTCCGCCAGCGCCGCGGGCATGATGGTGTCGTAGTAAAGCGCACCGGCCAGCGGTTCGTTGCTACCGGTCATGCGGTTCATGAACCCCTGTACCGCCTGCCCTTCGTTATTGCCGCACCACACGGCCAGCGATGCGTGATGACGCAGGCGCTGAATCTGGTGACGCACTTCGGCGCGTACATTGTCGACAAACGCCGGTTCGTGTTCGGGGTACGGCGCGCAGGCGAACATGAAGTCCTGCCAGACCAGCAAGCCGAGTTCATCGCATATATCGTAGAACGCGTCGTGCTCATACACGCCGCCGCCCCAGATGCGAATCATGTTCATGTTGGCATCGGCGGCCATTTGCAGCAGATGACGGTAATGCGGCTCATCGACCGCGCCGACGAACGAACTGGCAGGTACCCAGCAAACGCCGCGTGCAAAGATCGGCACACCGTTCAATACAAAGCGAAAAAAACTGGTGCCGGGCTCGTCGACATCGGCCGATGTGTCGATGGCAATGGTGCGGATGCCGACGCGCATGTCACGAAAATCGATGATCCGCCCGCCTTCCCGTAGCAGAACATGGAGCGTGTAGAGATGGGCATCACCTAATTCCGGCGTCCACCAGAGTTTCGGACTATCGATATCCAATTCGATCGATGCCTTTGCATTCGTTGGCTCGACCACGCGCTGATGAATAACCTCGCCGCGCGGGTCGTTCAGCACGATTTCGACCGTCAGCTTCGACGCTGTCGAAAATGCGTCGCTAGACACATCCACGCTGACCCTGGCCTGATCGCGCGCGGCAGAAATGGCCAGCGTGGTGAATTTCACGGCGTCGATCGCAGCGCTTGTTTCTACCCGCAATATCACCGGCTTCCAGATGCCGACCGTGGGCAGGCGCGGGCCCCAATCCCAGCCCCAGCCGAACTGCGCCTTGCGGATGAAATTGCGCTTGGTCTCCTCGATCGGATCGGAAATGATCGACCACACGGGCATCGCCTTGTCGACGATGGCCGTGGATGGCGGTGCAAAGCTGACCACCAAAGTGTTCGCACCCGCCTGGACCAAGGCGCTGATATCGAACGTCCACGCGCGAAACATGTTGTCAGTAGCGCCCAGCGGCTCGCCGTTCAACCAGACGGTGGCAAACGTGTCGAGGCCTTCGAAGGTAAGCGTCAGCCGCTGATTCGACGCTGTCGGCGGCGCATCAAAATCGGCACACCACCACCATTCCCGATCCTTGACCCAGGCACATTCGGGCTCGGTACGATCACCGAACGGATCGGGCAAGCGTCCTGCTGCGTGCAGCGCGAGATACAGGTCGCCCGGAATGGGTACCGTCACCCAGCCGACATCATCGAGGTTTTCCCATCCGGCCTGCGTCGCTACTGCCGTGCCGACATCAAAATCCCTTACCCGCCACGTACTGAACATGTCGATCCCTAAACCCGCTTTGTCTGTGAGCGCGCCCGTATTCAGCGCCCGAATATTTGTCACGGTATCGTGACAATATGCTCAAAGCAAGCGATCCTGATAGTGCGTTATCGCGACTTCTTCAGTTTCACCAAAGCATCCGCACCGGCGACAGCCACCTCGGTGTAGATCGATACGATTTCATCCATGCTGGCGACCTTTTGACCCAGCGCCTCGACAGCGCCACGTAGCGCTGCCAAATACAACCGCGCCAAAACCTGCGCGCGCGCCTTGGGCAATCCATGCGACTGACGCAACACGCTGGTCCAGTCGCTCACCGAACGCATGTGCACCTCCCTGGCCATCGCCGGGAACACATCTTCATCGCCAAACAGGCGCGAAAGCAGCGGCCCGCGCTCGCGGCCCAGCTCCAGCCAGACTCGGATGTTCACACTGACACGCTGGCGCAAGTCGGGATCCGGCGGAAGCACGGCACGGGCGCGGGCGCCGGCCTCGTCCATTTCCTGGTTCAACAGGGCTCGAAGCAGCTCTTCGCGATTGGGAAAATAACGGTACCCAAGACGCTTGTTGACGCCGGTTCGTGCTGCAATTTCTTCCATCGTGACGGCAGACAGACCCTGCTGCACGACAATCTCGGCGGCAGCCTCGAGAAATTTCGACCTCCGCTCGGCCGCAGGTAAACGTGGCTTTGCCGACTTTTCATCGCGCTTGCTGACAGCGGGGGCTTTCTTGTTACTCATTTGTAGCGATTTCCTTGCTTGTCTATCGATGCGCAAACAACAGTCCAGGGCATTGAAACCCTCGGACGTGCCTGGCGTTATGCGCGTCAGTTGCGCGCGAGCATAAGTCCCGATACCGTGATCTACCCAATCAGGGCTGGTCCGCGTCATGAAGATCAACTCAGCGGTACACAGGGTTGAACCCGCCCGGCAGGACTCAGACAGCCGCTGGTCGATTCACACCAATCGGTTATCACCATAACCCACCGCGCACCCGCGGTCATCGAGTAAAGCACACATGAATTCGGCACTGGATTTGCGGAACGGCGACGTTGTCAGCACGCCGGTCGGTGGCGCGCGCGACGCACGCCTGCGCATGGGGCAACAGTTTAGTTATGGACTGGGACAACTGCTCGACGGCGCATCGTCCAATGCGATTACTGTCTTCCTGTTGTTCTATCTCACCGCCGTCTGCGGGCTTTCCGGCTCGGCGGCAGGTATCGCCATTTCGGCGGGACTGGTCATTGATGCCATTGCTGATCCCGTCATTGGCTTTCTCTCCGATGGGTGGCGATCGCCATGGGGCCGACGCCTGCCCTTTATGACCGTCGCGGTCGTGCCGGCCGCGATATCGTTTGTGCTGATTTTTTCGCTGCCGAAGAGCGCGCACGGGACCGGACTTTTCTTACTGGTGATGTGTGCATCGCTGTTGCTGCGGCTTTCGGTGTCGCTGTTCAACCTCCCCTATCTTGCAATGGGTGCGGAAATCACCGACAACCACAAGGAACGCATGAGCATTGCCGCATGGCGTTGGGGCCTGGGTATGGCCGCCGGCTTGGTCTCGGTGGCACTTGGCTTCGGCGTGTTCCTCAACGGGCCACAGGGATTAATGCACCGCGACGCCTATACGCCGTTCGCGCTGACCTGCGCGGCCTTGATGGTGCTGGGTGCAGCTGCCTCGAGTCTCGCCGGGCACAGGATGCGCGGACGAATGCATGAAACCGCTCGGGCTACTGGTGGCAACCGTGCCAATTTCATCGCTGGCGTGATCGAACTTTTCAGGAATGCGTCTTTCAGGGCGCTGTTCGCATCCGCCATACTTTTTTTTGTATCGCTTGGCGTTTCTCTCGCTTTAGGTCTTCACGCCAATACGTTCTTCTGGCATCTCGAAACCAGTGAAACGAAGGTTGTGACATTGAGCCAGTTTGTCGGCTTGCTGGTGGGCGCCCCGCTGGCCGGATTGTTTGGCGGTTTCGAAAAACGCACCGCCATGCTGATCGGCCTGACGGGGATGATGCTCGCCCTGGCCCTGCCCGTCACACTGAGACTGCTGGGACTGCTGCCGCTGTCGCATACGCCACTTGCGGCTCTACTCTCGGCATCCGCGCTGTTCGGCGGCATCATGATGTCGGTGGTTGCGGTGGCCTTCGGCGCCATGATGGCTGATGCCGCGGATGAGCACGAGTATCTTTTCCACACCCGGCGCGAAGGTCTCTACTTTGCCGGTTGGACCTTTGCCGCCAAGACGTCCGCAGGTATCGGCACCCTTTTCGCGGGGCTCATTCTCGAGTTCATTGGTTTTCCGAAAAATCTCGCTGCCGCTGGCGGCCTGAGTGCCCATATTTCACCTCGCACGGTCGAATTGCTGGGAACGTTTGCGGGACCTGGGGCAGCAATTATCGGTCTGGCCGGTATTGCCGTCATTCTTCGCTATCGGATGAATCGCCGACATCACGCGGAAATCATAGCGATCTTGTCGGAACGACGCCTTCATCAGACGACGATTGGTGCAATCCAAAAAGACCTCTAAACGTCCGTACGATGTTCGTTTCAACGAACGGACGGAAGAACACGAGTTATTCGACCCATGTCTTTCCGTCGTTAAGGCCGTGCGCAGTCGACAGCTGGCCAAGGCTATTTCACAACGCTTACTGACCCGAAGATGGCCGATAAGCCGGCGAAAAACGCGTCAAGGACAGCCCCTGAATTACGAGTGATGTTGCACTGCACTCGACATTTTTGGGTTAAAACGCGCTTGCTTGCAGTTGCGCTACCGATACCGGCTTTAAATCGACAGTCGGTTAGGCGAACACCATTGGCAAGCCTATTTCCACACGCTGGAGCAAAGCTCTTGCGCGCCGAACGTGGCTGGGAGGCCGGTTCAAAACCGGCACGCACAGGTCTCTTGTCCCGTGAAATAAGCCTTTAAACGCGCTGCAGCGCATCAAAAAACAGACTTGCCTGTTCGTAAGTTCGCGCCTATCTTTCGGCCACGTTCTGCTCTGAATACCAACAGATGTACTTCGTCACCAAGGGGAAAACCGTGCGCACTTCATATCTGATCATGCTTGCCTGCAGCAGCGCCTTGACCATGACCGCATCCCTGCATGCCCAGGAAACTCCGGTGGGCGTAGATGCCGCAAAAGCTGCATCCGTTTCGACGACCGCGCCGAAGCCCGGCACGTCAAATCAAGCTTCAGCGGCAGATGCGACGTCCAAGAAAACGTCGAATCTCTCTGAAGTGACGGTGACGGCAACGAAGCGCGCCGAATCGATCCAGTCGGTGCCTGTGACAGTGACCGTAGTCAACGCGGCGCAGCTGCAGAATCAGGGCCTCAACGAAGTCCAGGATCTCACCAACGCGGTACCCGCGCTCACCGCGCAGAAGAACCAGCCGACAACGCTGCAGATCCGAGGTATCGGCGTGCCCCAAAATGCGCAGACGGCGGAGCCAAGCGTCGGCATCGTGGTAGACGGCGTTTCACTGGGCAACGCAACAGCGGCGTCGCCGCAATTGTTCGACGTGTCGCGCGTGGAAGTTCTTGAGGGTCCGCAGGACACACTCTTCGGCCGCAGCACGTCGGCGGGAGTGCTCAACATCACCACCAATGCGCCCGATCCCAGCAAGACGGAATTGCTTCTGCATGTGGATCAGGGCAGTCGTGACAGCTACACCCGCCAGGCCGTTCTCAACCTGCCGGTATCGACCTACTCAGCGCTTCGATTGTCGGTCGCCGACAGCCGACAGCCAGAGACGATCTACAACGATTACCAGCATACTTGGGATGACAACCATGAGCGAAGCGCGCGCCTGCGTTACTTCTGGCAGCCCACTGACAAGCTCACCTTCAACCTGATCGGCGACTACGCCCGCACAACCTCGACCGTCAGCGCGTCGGACTTTCCGGTATACCAGTCGACGCCCGGTAGCGTATTGAGCAATCTTCTGAGCCAGTGCGGATTGATACCGAGCAAGGACAATAACCACACCTGCACCGATGGCCCCAGTGGCGCCGTCGCCAAATCGGAAGGCTTGTCCGGCCAGGTCGACTATGATTTTGGCGGAACCACGCTGTCGTCGATTACGGCCGTAAGGCACCTGCGGTCTGCCATTGGTGGTGATGCAGACAGCACACCGCTCGACCTCGTCAACACCAATACCATGGCGATAAATCTGCGCACGCAAAGTCAGGAATTCCGTCTCACTTCATCGGACAATGACTTTCTGGATTACGTCGGCGGCCTGTACTACTACCACAGCACGAATGAGTCCGATGCCGTGGAAGAAGGCGAGCCGCTACTGGCGCTGGGTCTTCCGATCCTTGCCGGTCAATCGACACTCACCCAGTCGAGAGAACGCAGCTACGCGGCATTTGGCGAGGCGACGCTGAAATTCACTCCGAGCTTTCGCGGCATCATCGGTCTGCGATACGGCGATGACAATGTCTCGGCCGAGACCGTACGCGCGCTGGCACCGGGCGCGCTTTTTCCGATCAATGGCCTCGCTGCCATCAACGGGCGCACCGATAACAAGTACAACTCCTTTCGACTCGGTGTGCAGGACGATCTGACGTCCAATGCCATGGGCTACATCACCTTCACCAAGGGATACAAAGGTCCCGCAGTAAACGATCAGGCCACCAACAACACTGTGCCGGTACTGGTGAAGCCAGAGATTCCCATCGCCTGGGAGGCCGGCTTGAAAACCACCTGGCTTGATGGCCGCGTCGGCGTGAACGGCTCGATCTACCACACCCATTTCTCGAACTTCCAGGCGCTTTACTTCGATCCCGCGTCGGCGTCGTTCGTTTACGGCAATGCGCCCACGGTCACCATCAAGGGCGCCGAGTTGAACGCGTTCGGGCATCTGACCTCGAACTTCACGCTCAATCTGGGCGCGCTCTACAACGATGCCAAATACGGCAACGGCTATATCGTGGGCTGTGCGCCAAACTTCCAGACTGATGCCGACGGCTGCCATGCAGTCCCCGGCAAGACGACTCGAGAAGCGGACGCCGGCGGCAACCAGCTCGTAGCCGCGCCGAAATGGAAAGTCACGCTCAACGGCACTTATACCCACGCGCTAAGCTCCTCGCTTGACGGCTTCGTGTCGGCCGACGGCGTTTACACCTCACGCATCTATTTCGATCAGGCCTACGATCCGACCGACACCACCGGCAGCCACATTCTGCTGGGTGCGAAAGTCGGCGTTCGTTCACATGACGGCCGCTGGGGCGTCTATGTGTACGGCCGCAACCTCACGGACGAGCGCGTACCGCAGTTCCGATTTGTCACGCCGATCGGGACGACCGTGGGTGATACCAATACGTACAGCCAGACGTTTGGCGCCGACTCGTTCCGCACCGTCGGCGTGTCTTTCGACGCAAAATTCTAATGAGCGATACTTAACACGCTATGGCATCGCGCCGCCGCGTGTTGCCCATTGGCCAAATAGGCTTGGATAATTTAGAGACGCCATGTTGAACAACAGAGCCAGCAGCAAGAAGGCTTCACCTGAACGCGTGACCAAAGCCGAGCCCGCTTCTGCACCGACGTCTGTTCGCCGCCCGCAGGCGCAGCGCAGTGCAGAGACGCAAGCCAAGCTCATTGCTGCGGCCATTACCTGCCTGCACCGCGTGGGCTATAGCGCGACGACGGTGACCATGGTCGCCGACGAAGCGCAGGTTAGTCGCGGCGCCATGTCCCACCAGTATCCGACCAAGATGGATCTGATGCTCGCCGTCGTGGAGGCGGTGTTCGAGAGCGACTCGGCGTATTACCGCCATACCGTCGCCACCAAGACAGCCAAACAATGGGTACTCGATCTGCCGGAGACGGTATGGGAAGTCGTCAGTCGTCCTTCCGGCACGGCGGTAATGGAGATCATGCTGGCATCGCGTTCGGACAATGAGTTGGCCGACAAGCTGCGCTCTATGCAGCACGCTATCGACATCCGTTCGCACGACTGGATCGTTGAACGCCTGGTTGCCGCAGGCTTACATGATCGACCCAATGGCGATGCCGTTCATCGGCTTTTTATCGCAGCCATCCGTGGGCTCTCGCTGGAAGCACTGTTCCGGCGCAACCGCGCCGAAAGCGAAAATGCCCTTGCCGTGCTGGGAGAGGTCATTGGCCTGCTCTTTTCCTCCGATGCCGCCAAGCCAGCAAAAAAGGTCAAAAGAACTTGATCGATGCAGCGAACCGACGCGCAGTGCCGCAGAACTTCCTGTGGGGCGTAGCGATCTCGGCCCATCAAAGCGAAGGCAACAACGTCAATTCCGATGTGTGGCTGGCGGAGAACGTCAAGCCGACGCTTTTCGTCGAGCCTTCGGGCAACGCGTGCGATAGCTACCATCGTTACGCCGAGGATATTGCGCTTGCCGCCAACCTTGGCTTCAACTGTTACCGGTTCGGCATCGAGTGGGCGCGCATCGAGCCGGAGCGGGGAACATTTTCGGTGGCCGAACTGGACCGCTATTCACGCATGCTGGACTTGTGCCTGCAGCACGGCATGGCGCCCATGGTTACCTACAACCATTTCTCGGTGCCGCTGTGGTTTGCCGCGCGCGGTGGCTTCGAGGTAGCTGACGGTGCCGACCTGTTCGCGCAGTTTGCCGAAAAGACCACCGCGCGTCTGGGCGATCGTATTGCCGCGGCGACAACGTTCAACGAGGCAAATGTTCAGCGTCTGCTAGCACTGATTCGTACCGCTGAGGCCAAGGCCGATATCGATGCCATGCTGGCAGCGTGCGCCAAGCGATGCGGCTCTGCGCGCTTTTCATCGCTGGTGTTTGCCGACCTGAAAAAAACCGAGCCCGTGCTGTTGGATGCGCACCGCAAGGCGATGGCCGCCATCAAGGCAGGGCCTGGCACCTTCCCCGTCGGCGTTTCACTGACGATGCAGGACGTGCAAGGCGTGGGTTGGATCAACTTGGCGAAGATGGTTGCCAACAAGCTCTATGGCCCGTGGCTGGACGAAGCAAAGAACGCCGACTTCATCGGTGTGCAGACCTATACCCGCGTGCAGATCGGTCTGCGCGGCAAGGTTGATCCGCCCGCTGGAACGGAGATGACCACCGCAGGCTATGAGTTCTACCCGAAAGCACTGGGCAACACGATACGCCTCGCTGCCGCACGTACCGGCAAACCCGTCTACGTGACAGAAAGCGGCATCGCCACCAATGACGATACGCGGCGTATCGCCTATATCGATGCTGCCCTTGCGGAGGTCCGGCAATGCCTGGACGAAGGCATCGACGTACGCAGTTTCATCCAGTGGTCGCTACTCGACAACTTCGAATGGACGTCCGGCTATGGGCAACGCTTTGGCTTAGTGGATGTCGACTTCGATACTTTCAAACGGACGCCAAGACCCAGCGCCTTCCATCTGGGTTCGATAGCGCGTACCGGGAAAATCTGATGCACTCACCTTAAATGCTGTCGACCAAAGATTGCCGCGCGACGCGATAGTTCAACAATGAGAGTCCGCAATGCGGACACCGATTAAAAGGGCTCGCACGACCAGGATTTTCCATGCTGCTTGATCGTTTACTGAAACTTCCTCCGCGCACCTCCCACAGCGTACGCCATCGTGACGTCGCGTTTGTCATGCGCGATGGCGTGACACTGTTAGGCGACGTCTATCTTCCTGTCAGGCCGTCAGACGAGCCTACGGTGCTGTTGCGTTCACCGTACGGCCGGCATGGCATTGTTGCGTTGCTCGCCCAGGCATTCGCCAATCGCGGATACATCGCGGTCTTACAGAGCTGTCGTGGGACGTTTGGTTCGGGCGGCCGCTTTGCTCCTTTTTTCCAGGAGGCCGCCGATGGCGTCGACACCGTGGACTGGATCGAGAGGCAGCCTTGGTTTTCCGGCAGGCTTGGCCTGCACGGCGGGAGCTACATGGGCCAAGTCCAGTGGGCGATTGCCGCCGAGCTAGGTGAACGCATCGCCGCGATCTCCACAGTCGTGACGACCAGCAATTTTCAGGAAGCCATTCATGACGGCGGCGGATTTCGATTGCAGGATCTGCTGGTATGGGCACGGCAAATCGACCAGCAGGAAAAAGGGCACGGTCTGCGTAATGCCCTGCGGCAGCGATTATTCGGCGATCCGCTCGATCGCTTTTACCACGATTTGCCCATCGATACGCTGGACACGAAGGCGCTGGGCAAGCGCGTCGATTTCTGGCGCGAATGGACGACGCGCGATCCTGGCGACACATTTTGGGAACCGATACGCTTCACCAAAACCATCGGGCGCATTACAGCGCCAATGAGTATGGTCACCGGCTGGTCCGATTTTTTCTTCGCGTATCAGATGCGCGACTTCCAGCAGCTGCGCGCGCAGGGAAAAACCGCTCGCATCACCATCGGCCAATGGACCCACGGCAGCCTTGGCATGATCGGCGAAAGCCTGCGCGACGCCCTGGCCTGGTTTGACGTTTATCTCAAGAACAAACCGCCCGTCGATGCGACAGACCTGCAGCGGGTGAAGTTCTGGGTCAACGGGCCGGACCAATGGCGTACGACAGATACCTGGCCACCGCACGATCCAGTGACGGTCCGCCTTGGCCTTACCGCGGACGGCCGACTCAGCGAAACCGCCAGTGCCGCAGGCGTGCGCTCGTTCACCTATAACCCGTTAAATCCCACACCAAGCCTGGCGGGCCCGACGCTCGCCAATGCGAAGGGCCGTGGCGATGTGCGTTCGCTCAGCGCGCGATCCGACGTGTTGAACTTCGATGGTGAGACTTTGGACCAAGCACTCGAAATCGTGGGCAATGTCAGCGTGACTCTAACGGTATCGGCGAGCAGCCCTTATCACGATCTGTTTATCTGTCTGTGCGACGTCGACAAACGCGGCCGGGCGATCAATATCACCGATGGGTATCGCCGGCTACGCACGTGGTTACCTAACTCATCCACCGAACAGACCGTCACCATCACGGCTTCACCCGTCGCATGGCGCGTACCGAAAAATCATCATCTTCGTCTGATCGTCGCTGCCGGCGCCTTTCCGCGCTTTGCACGCAATCGTGGCGTCGACGACTCGATGGACACTCGTACAATGAAGCCAGTTGACATCTTTGTTCACTGTGACACGGCAGAACACAGCCAGCTGCAGTTTCAGAGCAGCCGTTAGTATTTTGCGAACAAATAACGAGATCTGACGTTAACAGACACACGCCGATGTAGTCGCGGGAGTGAAGTGCTTTTCCCTATTTTAGCAGCGTATGATTTATCGAGAGTTTGCTTTTAGCTCAGCGAGTTCCATCTGAATACGGGCTAGCGCTTGGTCCGTGATCCTGCCACCAGACATCGGCTGCAGTTTTTTCAGGCTGATTTTCTTGAACCTCGAATAAATGATGTTGCTTGTAAGCCCGGGTAATTCCTTGTCGAGAATCGCAACCATACGATCGCGTGATTCAGTTGAACCGGCGCGATCTTTAGCCTAAATGCCATCACTCGCTGGTCTTCTAACATCTCTCCTACCCAGTCCTTCATAGGAAGTCGACCGTATGAATCCTCACGTCGACATCTAAACTCAACGGACCTTCGTCTAGTCTCAGTGCGCGCTTGCCGGACCCGCAGTTTTAGATATAAATGGTGGCTTCGCAAACCAAATGAAAATTACCAGCGCAAAAAAAATCCAACCGAGCGCATAGAAGAGCTCGTCAAAAGAGATTTGGTAGGCTTGCTGAGTAATCATTCCGTCGATCAGGGAGGACCCTACCTGTAAATTTCCCTGTGGCGCCAACGTTGCTAGTGCGGCTCGTGTTATAGGGCTGTATTCAGTAATACTTTCGGCTAGCTGAGCGTGGTGTTCTATGGCACGGCGATCCCAAAGGAAGGTAGTAAGCGAAGCCGCGAAGCTGCCTGCGAGCGTTCGAAGAAAAGTCGCTACGCCTGAGCCTGAGGCAATCTCCTCCGGATTGAGATCTGATAGGAGAATAACTGTCACTGGCATAAACCAAAGGCCGACACCCAATCCCATCAGAAGCTGCATTAGAGCAACATGGTTGAAGTCGACATCGAGGTAAAAATTCGAGCGTAGGAAGCATGTGGTGCCCATCACGATAAAAGCTATTGACGCAAGCGCTCGCAGATCAAAGCGCATCGCATATCGGCCCACGAAAAAAGTTAAGAGCAACGGAATGATGCCAAGTGGCGCGGCGGCAAATCCCGCCCACGTAGCCGTATAACCCATGTTCCTTTGTAACCACTGAGGAAGAAGCAGGTTGATCGAAAAATATGCTGCGTAGGACAACACAAGAGCCAGGGTACCGAATCTGAAATTGCGATGCCGGAGCAGCTTCAAATTCACAATTGGATCCTCGTCCGTTAGTTCCCAGATCAAGAAGACGGCAAGACTTATTGCTGAAATAATGCTTGCGACAAGAATGAAATTCGAATTGAACCAGTCGGCGTCGTTGCCTTTATCCAACACTATTTGCAAAGCGCCGACACCGACAACGAGGGTAACCAAGCCCACGTAATCGATTTTTGGCAACTCTGTTTTGTCCACCCGTCCTCTCATTTGCGCTGTTACGACGGTGCTTGCAAAAATTCCGATAGGCACGTTGATAAAAAAAATCCACGGCCAGGAATAATTGTCAGTAATCCATCCACCGAGAATCGGGCCCGCTATCGGTGCGACCACCGCGACCATCGATAATAAAGAGAGCGCCATTCCACGTTTTTCCGATGGATAAATACTGATCATCAAACTTTGGGTCACCGGGTACATCGGACCGGCAACAGCGCCCTGTAACGCGCGGAAAAAGATCAGCATGCCCATGCTTTGCGAGACTCCACAAAAAAAGGACGAAAGTACGAAAAGCAAGGTACACCACGTGAAGAGCCTCACCGTACCGAAACGACGCGTCAGGAACCCGGTAAGCGGCAGTGATATCGCCATACTCACCGCAAATGACGTAATCACCCAGGTGCTCTGATCAGCACTTACGCCTAGGTTTCCGGCAATCGTAGGTAGCGATACGTTCGCAATGGTTGTGTCCAGAACTTGCATAAAGATCGCGAGCGCAAGACCGACGGTAGTTAACGGAAGATTCTGGGGACGAAACGCAGTGCTCACTCTGATCTCGGCGTAATTTTGTTGATATGAATCGCTCCTCATAAAGACGGAGCGTGAGATAGGCGTTCACTGAAATATCTCGACGTACACGCACCGCACTCGGCGGTCGCGGTGTCTGATGTTTATTTACATCGGCAAGTGCACCGTACTGACGCCCGGTTCATCGAGGAACCCACCAATGGATACCCGAAATCGCTAAGGCACAGAGCGCAACATAAATTGCCTGAGCAACTATTGTAAAAGCAACTCTCCGAAACTGCACCCATACCTTTGGATGGTTGATTTGTCTTGGAGCGCTCTTTCTCGGTCGCGTCTTCAGGGCGCTCCCTTCGACGGGGTCATTAGGCTAAATTAAGTTTTTCACCGACCGGATCTATGAATGTCCCTGCGAGCTAACTCCCAATACGCTTTTACGAGCGCGCTTCAACCAACCAAACAGGCATGGCAGCAAGCAGCAACGTCTGCACTCGCTGTTTCGGGACTATCCGTATCTTTGGCGTCTCCTCTACTACTCGTCTCTCTCTTGGGCGACGGCGTTTCGCAGCGCGAGATAGCCGAAAAGATTGGCGTCCATCCGGGAGCTCTCGTGCGAACACTAGACAAAGCGGAGCAATCTGAGCTGCTTGAACGTCGGAGCATCCCCGGAAACCGTAGGGCACAGGGAATTTATCTCTTACCAAAAGGCCGTCAGCTAGCAGTAAAGATGGAAGGCGCAATGGAGGCGCTACGAACGCGCCTTCTGAAGGGCATACCAAAGGACGAACTCGATATAGCTATTCGCTCTCTACGCACTTTCGAAGAAAATGCGCGTGGATTTGTGGACGAGGAAAGAAATAAATTCAAGTAACTTGAATTGAGGGTGTTCGCTACCAGAGAGATCCGTGCACGCCACGCTGGCACGGTGCTCAGGCAAAGGGATTGCACAACATCCGTCCACCGCTGACCCACTTCAAACTGCGGTAGAAGATTCGAGCGCGCTTTTCTGCCGTTTCCAGCGCAGCGGTGTGGAAAGCGGCTCTCGCCCCGCACGCACCAATTGACAATTATGTTGTCACGCTAGCCCGACTTGACAGCTGGCCGCAAGACCCAGAGGTCCACTACAAAAAAGTCAGAGCGCTGGCGACAATTTAGTTTGTCTCCGAAGCTCTCAAAAAATCAGTGCGGGTTCTCGCACTCATTGTTAGAGACTTCGCCGAACAATCGCGTCTGCCCCATGTCGAGGAATCGAAAATGCGTTATCGCGTCGCCTGGAATTTTGAAACTGGAGATACGGGCTTGCTCTCACCCGGCAAATTCCTGCCGCTTCGATCTATCGCTTGGGCAGCCCTGCTATTTGCAATAGCAATTGGCTTCTTCTTCGCCTCCGTATTGTCCGCGCAATGGCTTCACCTACCCAAGGGTTGGGACTACGCGCCCGCCGTTGTATTACCCGTGCTCTCTGTATTTTCCTACTGTCTCTTAGTGAGAGCGGGAGAGCATCGTCGCTCAGTCGAGTTTTCCTGGAATTTTTCAGCGATTCGTGACCTTGCGATTGGCTCCGCTATCGGGCTAGTCGTGGTGAGCAGCATCTTACTCATGCTTTGGTCCTCCGGACTGTATAGCATCCGTTTTTCGCATTGGACTGGCTGGCTTGATAGCTTTGTCTTCGATAGCTATATATCCGGCATCCTGGAGGAGATCGCGTTCCGTGCGATTCTACTTAGGATATTGGCGGGCGTTTTTGGTCCTATTACAGGCTTGATCCTTTCATCCCTGCTGTTCGGCCTGGCACATTTAAGCCACGCGACTTGGTTAGTTGCGGCTGAGATAGCTTTCAATGGCGGCATCCTTCTAGGACTGCTCTATATGACAAGTGGACGCATATGGATGTCTATCGGAGCACATATAGGCTGGGATTTCACTGAAGAGTCGATTCTTGGCGTCAACAATCATCACGGCTTACTTCTCAGTATTCCGAACCCAGAGAGAAATTCAGTCTTGACCGGTGGAGCCTACGGTCCTGATGGCTCGTTGCTTGCCGCCCTGGTCGGTAGCCTAGCAATCATTTCTATTCTCCTCGTTTACAGAAGCCATCAACAGCGACGGAGTCTGGCAACCGCAATCGAATCTGCCTCGTCGTAAAAACGCTAAGGATGTAGCTGTTCCGGTACGACGTCGCACATAGATCTCAAACGGTCGGTCAAAGAAGCGGCGTCTTTTAATGATCATGCAGTTCTCGAGCAAATGCACAATGAATTGCAAATTCAGGAACTGTGGACTCTTGAACACTTCGGCTTCCTATCCGCGACATTGTTGCACCCCTCAGCGTCGGGTATTCCTCCACGTGAGCCGCTCAAAGAGTCGTAAAAAGAGCCGGCTTGTTCTGCTAGTCGGTGTAAAAGTGGCCGTATCTAACTATTCAGTCAGATGATAAAATCAGCTCCTATGACGAATGAAAAGACCCCAAGGAACGCTGAAGCCACTCGAGAACGCATCCTCGAAGCGGCTATGGCAGAGTTTTCCGCACATGGTGTCGCCGGCGCGCGAGTAGACCGCATTGCCAAGATAGCCGGCTGCAACAAGAACTTGATCTACATATATTTCGAGAACAAGGAAACTCTATTTACGACGGTTCTTCGAAAGAATCTGACCCGTCACTATGAAGAGCTTCCCTTTACGCTCGACGACCTACCCGGATATGCGGTGCGCGTATTTGATTTTGCTATGTCACATCCAGACCTGATGCGCTTGCTTGCGTGGTTTGGATTGGAACAGACATCGGAAAACCCCGCAGAACGAGCCATAGCGCGAAATGCCCAGGTTCTGGCTTTAAAAAAAGCGCAGAAGGCAGGTCAGGTGGGGGCGGCATTTCCTCCAGACTTCCTCATGATAGCCCTTATGGCCTTGGCGACTGCGTGGACCGCCGCCAATCCCTTCGGTCCTTCTCTTGATCCGGAGGGGCTTAAGCGAACCAATGTCTTGCGTCGAAACATATCAGAAGCCGTGCGGATCCTATCGGAGGCAGGCCCTGTCGCTTAAGTTATTGTGGAACTTGTAGCTCAGCTATCTGAACATGAATGTGGCAGCACATCCGAGTCGAACGATTTCGAAGCATGGCGCAGCTAACCTGTGCTCTCCACACGTTCTAAGAACACGGGTTAGTTAACGACTAGACCGACAATCTCAGTGAGAGGTTCTCTGATTGATGCCTGTCCAAGCACTCGCCATGCGTCAGCGTCCGTCGTCCCTGATAGCACCCCGAGAAACTGTACGCCAGCTCGTGTGGCCGTTTCGGCATCCATGGGGTGGTCGCCGACGTACAAGGTCTCCGCTGATTGAACGGAAAGTTCTCGGAGAGCTTTGACGATCCCTTCGGGATCTGGCTTGTGAGATTTCACGTCCTCACTGCCAATGATCAAATCAATGTAGGCCTCGAAACCACCTTTCTTCAGGATGGCCTCGATGCGATGTCGAAACTTTGTTCAAACGATGCCTATCTTTAACCCGTTGCTTTTCAACCCTTCAAAGAGTTCGCGGACACCTGCATAAAACTCGGTCTGCATGACCATGACTTCATCTGCGCGTTGAACGAAAAGTTTTGCGAATAGCGCCCTTTCAGCGGGTTCATCGCTACCTCCCAGGAATGTGTAGGTTTCCGGTAGTGGTAGGCCGATTGAGCGTCTCACGTCCTCGGCTTTGGGTTTTAGCAACTGCATTTCGGCAAAAGCATGTTGCACGCACTCGATGATCGCACCGGAGGAGTCGGCAAGCGTCAGATCAAAATCAAAAAGAACGGCTCTGATGGGAAAATTCATTCTTCAAATGGCTCTTTGTTCGAAAAGCTGTGCTCTCATGGGCAATCCGGTCTTCTCGCTATCGCGATGTCATTCGTAACATCGCTAGCAACGACATATGCGTGTCGTAATATATATCTAACCTGTTAGTCATATTGTAGCATGTGCGTCTGTTTCTGACAGGATCACGATCATGCGAGACGCCGAAGCGACAAAAGAGCGCATTTTAAGCGCGGCGTTGACTGAATTCGCAGCCTTTGGCATATCGGGATCTCGCGTTGCGCGCATTGCCCAAAGCGCTGGCTGTAACAAGAATTTGATCTACGTCTACTTTCAGGATAAAGAGACGCTGTTCGCTGTTGTCCTGAAAAAAAACCTCGCTCATGTCTACGAGACAATTGCTCCAACAGCTGAGGACCTGCCCGCGTACGCGCTAAGGATCTTTGATTTTGCGTGCCTTAATCCCAAGCTAATGAGACTCATGGCGTGGTTTAGTCTTGAGCAAAAAGTGGATAGCCCGCCCGAGCGTCTTCACATGTTTGAGTTGAAGACGAGTCTGTTACAAAGCGCCCAAGAGGCTGGGCAACTAAGACGCTCATTCCCTCCCGCGTTTTTAATCACGAGCATCATGGCGATTGCGACGTCTTGTACTGCGGTAACAACTGGCGAATCATCGAATGAATTTTACTTTGGCAACGCCCAACTTTTTAGAAAAAGCGTAGCCACAGCCGTCCGTCTCCTATCTCAACCTGGATAATCCTAGGAATAGCATCGCGTCGTACTGCAAAGAACTCGGTCTCGCAGATTTAAAAGGATATAAGGATCGAAGGATCGAAGGTCCATGTCGAGAAAACGAACGAACAGTTCCCGTGCTGATTAATGACCTCAAATCCCACTGCAGTTTTTTGCACTTTTCGAGGTTTTTGAAACACGCAATATGAAATTTCAACATCTAATGTGAGTCCCGACCCAGCGGTATCCACTCGGGTTTTCCGAGGTTGAGCGAACACCGTCATCGTTCGTTCCACCATTGACCAAAACATACACGAGGCTGCAAACATGCCAATGATCAACGTACAGATGCTATCCGGTCGTACCGCTTCGCAGAAAGCGGACCTAATCAAAGAGCTCGCAGACGCAACGATTCGCGCGCTGGGTGTCCCTGAAGAAGCGGTTCGAATTTTATTGACCGAGGTTGAACCAGAACACTGGGGCATTGGCTCCCGGAGCAAAGCTCAGATCGATGCTAGCAACAAATAACGACTCTTAATGCGTGGCGATCGCACGCGCTGGATAAGGACGATGTGACTATGGAAACAACGGTAATACGGACGCAAATTGCGGTTCTCGACGATTACCAGCAAGTTGCCTTAACGAAGGCCGATTGGTCCAACCTGTCCAATCGAGCTGACGTCACAGTGTTTGGAGACACTCTCAAGGATCCGGAGGCATTGATTAATCGGCTCCTTCCCTTTGACGTTGTCTGCGTCATGCGAGAACGGACGCCTTTGCCTCGTTCAATCCTAGAACGGTTACCGCGGTTGAAACTCATTGTGTCCACGGGGCCAAAGAACGGGTCCGTCGATCATAAGGCCGCCGAAGAGCGCGGTATCTTGATCAAAGACACCAGAGGTTCCTTGACCGCCCCTATTGAACTGACGTGGGCCTTGATCCAAGCAAGCATGCGCCACGTCGCGGCGGAAGCCGCGAACCTACGTGCAGGCAGCTGGCAACACACGGTGGGAGAAGAATTGAAGGGGCAGACGTTGGGTGTACTTGGCCTGGGACGTATCGGCAGCAGAATTGCACACATCGCGCGCGCATTCGAAATGGAAGTCATCACTTGGAGCGACCGTACAAAGCGAGAGCAGGCGGAGAACGCCGGCGCACGGCTGGTTACAAAGAACCAGCTTTTTGAACAATCCGACGTCCTCACCATTCACCTGGTCCTAGTAGATGCCACGCGCGGTCTTGTCGGCCCCGAGGAATTGTCCCTTATGAAGCCGACAGCGCGTCTGGTTAATACCTCGCGAGGGGCGATTGTGGATGAGCCCGCCCTCATCAGAGCGCTGGAGCGGAATAAGCTTGCCGGGGCCGCACTTGATGTCTTCGAGCAGGAACCGCTTCCTCCCAACCATCCTTTCAGAACACTCAAAAATGTCTTAGCGACGCCTCATCTGGGCTACGTATCGCAACAGCAATACTCGATCTGGTACGAGGACACCATTCGTCATGTCACGGATTGGCTCGACAGTTCTACAACCTAGACAGCGATCTGCGCGCCGGCAGCCGAATAACTTCCACGTTCCCTGCTCTCCGAACGCAGCTTCTTTCCGAAATTGCATTTGACTAACTAGTTAGCTAGCAATATCCTTCCCTCACCGGTTAGTCCTCAAGTTCTTAGGATCTACACCTGGAAGCAAAGCCCACCCACCCATTCGGAGAAAGATATGCAGCGCACTTGGTTTATTACAGGCGTTAACAGCGGCTTCGGCCGCACCATGACCGAGCAGCTTCTCGCGCGCGGCGACCGAGTCGCCGGCACGGTCCGCAAGACGGGATCAATGGATGATCTCTCCGCCAAATACGGTGAACAATTGTGGCTCGCCCACCTCGACGTCACGGATACATCGGCTATTCATCGTGTAGTGAACAAGGCGTTCAGCGAACTTGGAAAGATCGACGTCATCGTCAATAACGCTGGTTACGGCCTGTTTGGGACTGCCGAGGGCCTCACTGACGAACAAATCGTTCATCAGATCGATACAAACCTAGTCGGTCCGATCCAAGTAGCTCGCGCCGCGCTTCCACATCTTCGTGCTCAAGGTGGTGGACGCTTACTTGTCCTATCGACTTATGGCGGCCAGGCCACCCATCCAGGCGCTTCGCTCTATCATGCGAGCAAGTGGGGAATGGAGGGTTTCTTTGACTCGCTCAGTGGCGAAGTAGCTTCCTTCAACATTGGCGTCACCATTGTCGAACCAGGCGGTGCTCGCACCGGCTTCAGAGGCACGGCTGGTTTAAGAATGGGGGCTGAACTGGCTGCGTACAAGGATACCCCGGTGAGCATGATCCGGACTGTCTTGGAAGATCCCGCGCGAATTCCCGCAGGCGATCCCGAAAAAATGGTCAAGATCATGATTGACAGCGTCGATCAAAATCCAGCACCGAAGCGATTGGTTCTCGGCAGCGACTCTTTCAACATGATCCAGAAGGCTTTGTCCGATCGCCTCGCAGCCGTTGAGTTACAAAAAGAGCTCGCCATATCGACTGATTTCCCCAAGGGCAGCTGACTAGCCCCTACGAGCTTCACTCCCAAGTTGCGGCACTGCTCGCTCTACAGTGAGCAGTGCTGCGACGGTTGCGTGGGTGCGCAATGCCAGCTCTGTCTCAGCGCACTCGCTCGACACGTGCTCGGCTAGAGCATGTGTCGGTGATGCTACGAGACTCTGATCATGACAGACCTAAAAAACAAAGTTGCGCTGATAACAGGATCGACGAAGGGTATCGGAAGAGCCATCGCCGAACGATACGCCCGTCTGGGGGCACACATTGTTCTTAATTATCCGAAGGACAAAGCCGCTGCGGATGATGCCTTGGAAAGCATCAAGAAATTTGGTGTAAAAGTGATCGCAGTAAAGGGAGACGTGTCCAATGTAGCTGACATCGAACACGTCTTTGAGGAGGCCGTATCCGTTTTTGGACAGATCAACATCGTAGTGGCCAACGCAGGCGTGGAATTAGTTAACGTACCCTTCGAAGAGAGCACGGAGGATCAATTCGATCATCTGTTCGACATCAATACCAAAGGAGCGTTCTTCACAATGAAGTGTGCTGCAAAGCATGTCGCGAACGATGGCCGGATTATCTACGTTGGATCCAGCACAACTGGCTACCCAAGGCCAGGCTACGCCATCTACGGAAGCAGCAAGATGGCGCCGCACTACATGGTCCAAGTACTAGCGCAAGAGCTGGGGAAAAAAGGCATAGCTGTAAACGCCATCATTCCTACGGCAATTGAGGGTGCAGGCATTCATACCGTGGTCGATAGTGACGCGCCGATCAAGCGTTTTATCGAGAATTTCTGCCCTATGGGGCGAATGGGTACGCCACAAGACGTGGCGAACGTCGCAGAGTTTTTTGCAAGCGACCTATCATCCTTCGTAAGCGGTCAGCTCATTCTCGTGAGCGGTGGCGGCATGGCCTAATTTATCTAGCTAACATTCTCTTCCTAACCAAATTTGCAGCAAAGCTATTGCGACATTGGCGCCACTTCCACGCCACAGATCAAAGAACTGTTGGCCGTCCTTAGACGACGCTCGACGCAGCTTACCTTCAGCGGTTTAGGCGAAAAACGCATTCATGCCTTCTAAATCCGATAGAAAGGTTTCTATGAACGCGATTTTTCCATGCTGAAGTCTACAGACAGTAGAAAGATGCTCGTCGAGAATAAGACCACCTCGGTTCGCCGTGTTGTGCAAGGACAAAGCCATGTTGTCACGACTTACCAACACGTGTTTGAGCTCAAAGCTCAGATTAAAACCAGCAATAAGCTTCGCGCGCGCAACTACGGCTTCAGGACCCTCGGCCAATCCAGAAATACGGTTTTCTCCGGGCAAAATCCAGCTTGCATCATCGGTAAGCAACATGTGTATCCCTGCCCAGTCCTTACTAACAAGGGCGGCATGAAATTTTGTCGCAATAGAAAGTTTTTCTTTGTGCGCGGTCATTTGAAAATCCTATAGTGATATGGGTAGTTTGATATTGAGCTACTTTTGGAAAAACCTAAAATCAATTATCAGAAGTACTACCTATCACGTAGGTTGATATGAATAGATACGAGTTAGGTTTGCTTATATCGCTTGATATGTTGCTGGAAGAGCGCAACGTCACGCGTGCCGCAGTTCGTCTACACATAACGCAATCAGCCCTATCAACACAGCTGGCGCGGCTGCGTGTCGTTTTTGGCGACGTACTACTCGCACCATCACCTAGCGGCCGAGGAATGACACTCACGCCGCGAGCGGAAGAGTTGCAACAGACGCTGCATACGCTTCTGCGCCATATGAATGAATTGGCTGATCAAGGTAAGGTTTTCAATCCAAGCGAAGCTAAACGCGATTTCGTCTTAGCCGTTAACGACAATGTGGCGACCATGATAGGTATCGACTTGGTTCAGCGCTTTCGTCAAGCATCGGGACCGGGCGTACGACTTGCCCTCAGACAGGTGGATATCGCGACGCTTCCGGCATTGATGCTTCGTGGCGAAGTAGATCTGGTGATCAATACGCAACTAGGTATACCGGTGGGACTGAGCCAACTGCCTGTCCTTCGCGACAGCTTTCGAATTGCGCAGCGAAAGGGGCATCCGCGCGGTCAGATGCGATTGACAGTCAGCGAATATTGCAAGCTTGAGCACGTCATCGTTTCAACAAGCGGCAGCTTTATCGGTCCGATCGATGCTGAGCTTCGAAAGCTCCGCAAGCAACGTCATGTCGCATTATCTGTACAGCATTACAGTCTCGTCCCATTGATACTGGAACGGACTGATTACGTCGCGACATTGCCTTCGAAGTTCTTAGAACGACACGGGCGTCGCTTAGACACATTCACGCTACCGGTAGCTCAACGTGAATTTCTTCTCTTCGCAGGTTGGCACCCTCGCGTCGAAGCTGATCCCGGCCACCGATGGCTACGTGAACAAATCTTGTCCCTCACGAAGAATTCCTAGTGATTCTCAGCTCTGAAATACGAAAGAACCGCAACTTGCGCAGGCGTTGTTGCGACTCTGAGGATTCCCAACAAGCAGAGATTACTCATAGCTTCTCGTGCCATCAAACGGCAACTAAAGCCGAAATCAAGCGCTCTCACAACAAATGCGGATTCGGTGCCATCTCGTCCACGTAGCACGGATACTCTCGTTTTTGGAAACGGGATAAGCCGATGTCTAGCTCGAAGGTTAAAACGGGATTCTCGCTCGATGTCGATGCAATCAACTCGCCAAGCGGATTGAAAGCAAAACCGCACCCGCCGAAAGCTTGACCTGAGCAATCCACGCCACTTCTGTTAGAGCTTACGACATACGCGCCAGACACTATCGCAGCCATCGCTCCGGCGGTCAGCCACCTTGAGCTCGACATACCCGTCGATCTGGGAGCGACGATGATATCTGCACCTTCGCGTCCGTATGCACGAGCGTGTTCATTGAACATTAGTTCGGTGCAAAGCAGAACACCAATGTTCAGTCCGCCAATGTTTGTCGTCTCAAAACCTGACTGCGTTGAATGAAACCATGTCTTCTCATAGAAGCCAGGCTCTTGCGGAAAGTACTGCTTCTGGTGGAGATAGACGTACCTGCCGTGATCTAGCGCAAATGCTTCATTCACCAAAGACGCGTTGAATAGCCTCGGCCTCGATGAAAAGACGATGGGTACAGGGAGATCCATTAACGCCCTCAGCCCGAGTTCGTGTACATCGCTAGTCAACTTCGCCGCGCTGACGTCGAAAGCCTCGCCTGAAGCTACCCACGGCCCGAACGGCATCTCGTTGGTGACCAAAATATTCGGCCGATCTGTTGCGAGAACATTATACAAATGATGCCATTCCGGCCCACCAAATCCTAAATCGACCGGTAACTGCAAGAAAGCCACCTTCATCTTAATCGCGCCTTTAGAAAGAGTGCATTGCCTGTCAGGGCCTATTGCGACACGGTCGGTTTGTCGTCATTAGCGAAGCACGGCTTTACGCAGCGTAGTGTGCTGGTTCACTTTATTTTCTGGTGTTGAAGTCGATAGAGTGAGGGCGGGACGCCTACCACACGTCTAAATGCAGTTGCCATGTGTTGTGACGTTGAGAATCCACATTCCACGGCTATGTCAATAATAGGAAACTTGGTCTTCCTAAGTAGTCCTTTACACATTTCGATTCTTAATCCGAGCAGGAATCTGTACGGAGTGGATCCATAGGCTAATTTGAATCGCTTGGCAAAGGCCGTGGCGCCAAACCCAACTTTTTCAGCAATGTCCCCAACGGCGATGCTATGGCCTAAATTTTCACGCATGTAATGAACAGCCTGCTTAAGACGATCGCTGATCGAACGCTCAAAGCCCATCGATGGTTTTGCAGAAGCCAAGGCTATAACAAGAGCATCGTGAACTGATGCTAGAAATTGCTCTCCACATGGGTACTCCAGCTTTTTTTCCTCCTGGAGAAAGCTAACGAGATGCGCGATACACGCGCATTGAACGTTCCCGTCGTGATTCATCTTTGCTTTTTCTAGCAGGCGGCCAGTCGATTCTGCAATCTCAGATACCTGCACATCGGCGGAAAGTGACGAGGAGTTACGTTTGCGTTGTTCAACGAACTCATGATCCTCTGACACGGCATCAAACCGCATCGCGTTCGGAGAGCGTACGCCCGAAGGTGAATTAGCCATCTGGTTGTCCCACAGACTTATCCTTCATTCAATTTGATTCGCAGATACATTGCCTCACGCAGTTCGTGTGAGGCTTAGAGCCAAGGCCTCTGCTAACGCTGGGTGCGGATAACGGAATGCTTAGCTATTTGCACCATTAGCGGCCTGTTCGATGAGCTTGGCTACTTCGTCCGCATGAGAAATATAAACCGCGTGACTTGACTTGACCTCGACGGTTGTGCTGCCCGCGCGCTTAGTCATAAAACGCTCGAGTTCGGGGTTAATGGCACGGTCTTCGGTGGCCACAACCGCCCAGCTCGGCTTCTCTCGCCAAGCCGGACGCGAAATGGCAGTCCCGAAGGCAGCACCAGCCGTCATAACTTGAGACAGCGCCATGAACTCTGCTTGCGTCTTATCAATATCAGCGCAGAAATCCGCGTGAAATTGAGCCGGATCAAGATAGAGAAAACCATCTGCCGTCGGCATTATCGCTTGTGTAGCCGGCGGAATCGTCATGGTGAGTTCGCCGGTCCGCTCCCCGGCGTCGGGTTGGAAAGCCGCCACGTAAACCAAGCCAACCACCTTGCGGTCATTGCCTGCTTCTGTGATGACGGTGCCACCATAGCTATGCCCTACAAGGATGACCGGTCCGTCTTGAAGGCCAATGATCCGCTGAGTCGCCGCTACATCGTCTTCAAGTGACGTTTCCGGATGTTGAACAACAGCCACTTGGAATCCACGCGCTTTCAAGATAGTCGCCACGGGCTGCCAACCCGAACCATCAGCGAATGACCCATGGACTAAAACAATATTTTTTACTTCTGATTTTGCCAAAGCTAGCGCAGTGTCATCGACCGTATTCATACCAATTCCTTAAGGGGATCTTTTGTGAGTAAGTTGGACCAGTCGTCGCAAATGAAGTCTAAGCGGCCGCATACTGCGAATCGCCGGGCAATGACCCGGCGATTCGCCTAATTACTTTCCTGAGCCCTGGGCAGCTTCTTCGATCACTTTGGCGACTTCACGGGCATGCGAGACATACACCGCGTGACTAGCTTTGATCTCGACGGTCTTGCTACCCGAGCGCTTATACATGAAGCGCTCAAGTTCTGGATTGATCGCGCGATCGTCTTTGGCAACAACTGCCCAAGTGGGTTTGCTCTTCCAAGATGCGGTCGTGATCTTCGCGCCGAAGCCCTGCGCGCCCGAGGTGAAAACCTGCGACGTCGACATGAAATCGGCCTGCGCCGTCGGCAGATCTGCGCAGAAATCAGCATGAAACTTTGCCGGGTCCAAGTACACAAATCCATCGGCAGACACTTTGAAAGAAGTGGCGGCCGGCGGCGTCTTCTTGTTCAGATCGGCGGTGCTCTCGCCTGCGTCAGGCTGAAAAGCAGCAACGTAGACTAGACCGGCCACCTTAGGGTCGTTGCCCGCTTCGGTAATGACCGTGCCGCCATAGCTGTGGCCAACTAGGATGCTGGACCCGGCCTGCATATCGACGAGTCGGTCCGTAGCCTTGACGTCATCCGCAAGAGAGGTCTCTGGCTCTTGTACAACGGATACATCATAACCATCCTTTTTCAGGATAGTTGCAACGGGCTGCCAGCCCGAACCGTCCGCAAACGCACCATGGACAAGAACAATGCTTTTTACTGGTGCCGCTGAGGCGAAAGCTGAAGTGCTTGCGGTCAAGACCAGTGCGATACCCACGATTAGCTTTTTCATTGTGATTCCTTAGTTGGGAAAATGGCAAATTGCCAGGATGGTTCAGGTACAACGACGTACTGCTACTGCGCTGGTAGCACGTTACTTTTCGCCATGGAAGGCAAAAGCTTTCCGTTTGTTTTGCACACAGATGCTTCATCCTCTTTTATGGATCGGGGCGCTTTAGAGAATTTGAATCAGAGTTCTGTCGTGAAATCTGTAGAGAAGGCGACGTCTTTTTGGGCTTCTAAGGAAGCCAATCGGTCAGAAAGAGCCTTATGGATCATCGTGTAGGAATCCGCTCCTAAAGCTATGCGGAGGGGTGCTGGATTTTGGTCAACGCTATCGATCATGATCTTCACCATTTTCCTTGGGTCGCCCGGAGACGGATGGGAAGCGTCACGAATTCCGCGAACCATGCTGGCCGGAGTACCCGTATAAACTTCCATTGGTGTAGATAGCTTTGAACTTCCGAACCTAAAATCTGTTCGCGCGCCGCCCGGTTCAATGATCGTCATTCCGATGTTGAATGGCGCGACTTCCTTTGATGTCGAATCAATGAACCCTTCAATGCCCCATTTGCTAGCGTGATAGAGGGAGGCGCCGGGATGTGTAGCCTGACCTCCATATGTCGAAAGCTGGATTACTCGGCCGCCGCCCTGGGCACGTAAATGAGGAAGCGCCGCACGCACGATTTGAATAGAACCGATCAGATTTGTATTTATCTGAAGCGTAATCTCTTCGTCGGTCAATTCTTCAGCGGCACCAAAAAGCCCGTAACCTGCGTTGTTGACAACGACTTCAATCCTGCCTAGATCTTCGAAAGCGCGATTGACCACTTCGTGGACTGCCGACGTATTGGTGACATCAAGTTGCGCCACCCATAGCAGGCTGCCGTACTTGGACCTTAGATCGTCTACAGCGGAAGCCTTTCGGACGGTACCCGCAACGCGGTCACCACGAGCCAGGAGTTCCTCCGTCATCGCGCGGCCAAATCCGCTGCTTATTCCAGTAATTAGCCAAGTACGCTGCGCCATCTTTTGATCCTCGTTGGTGGTGTTCCCGACCCGAATCAAAGTTTACGGTTGGCAAGTGGCACGTTCTATCGTACGAAGGTTTCTTTAAATTGAGCCATTGGTTTGCAGGACCTATACCTAGGTTTGCTGGGGCTCACAAAGAGGCGCGCCCGGCACCTCGCTATTTTGATAAGTGCTTGATTCAAAGAGACCACCTCTTTAAAGCACTAAATGAGCACAGACAATTCGATCTATCGATCCCTGCTAGAACGCGTTGACATCATCACAGCAGAGCGAACGACAAAAGCTGCATAGCCGCCTCCGGCTCTAGCTCCAAAGTTAACGCTGCAGAGAGCAAGGATCCCCATCTAATCCAATGAGCTCTTCGGGATACGGCGAACGTGGTGCGTTGACCCACGAGATCGACGCAAACAATATATTTACTGTGAGCGGAGAAAAATCATTCGGCGATTTCGGCGCTCTGTCTAAAGAGCATCCAGGGACAATCAACTGTCGTTTTTTTTTGAAATTTCGGATCGAAATTCGCGCCGATGCAGACCACAAAATCTAAGGACTTTTCTAAACCTAACTAGGTCTCAAACCGTTGCTACGAAGATCCCAGCGCTTTCTCGACGCTTCTGATCAATTCAGGTCCGTCGAATGGCTTGGTCATGAAGCCGAAGGCTCCCTCCTTCATCGCTTGTAATCTAACGGCTTCTTCGGGGAAAGCAGTAATGAAAATAAAGGGTATGCGGCAATTTTCCCTCCGCAGCATGCTCTGCAGCTCTACGCCGCTCATAGCAGGCATCCTCACATCTGTAATTACACAAGATGTCGCGTCGACACACCCAGATCTCAGGAACTCTGATGCTGATGCAAACGTGTAAACAATATATTCGTAGGATCGCAGAAAACTATCCAGCGCAATGCGAATAGCGGCGTCGTCGTCAATGACTGAAATCACTGCTGGATCGCGCAAGACGTTAAGTCCGTAAGAATGGCTAACCATGAAGCCGGATAAGAGAGGGTAAAGCGCTCAGCATCAATAGAAAAGTCATACGTAAGTTTAGGATGCGCGCTTGCCAGCGCGAATTCCGAGAGCCTCAGCCATTCTCACTAGATCAGGAAGAGATCGGGCATGCATCTTTCGCATTACCTGCCCACGGTGGAGCTTCACTGTGATTTCGCTAATACCGAGTTCAGCCGCAGTTTGTTTGTTCATTCGTCCCGCGGTGACGAGAGCTAGAACCTCCCGTTCACGCGGAGTCAACGAGTTTAATAAAGCATGCAGGCCCGAAACATTTTCTTCGCTGGCACGACGAGTGCGATCAACCTCAAGCGCGCGCCTCACCGCATCTAGCATCTCTTGATCGCGAAAAGGCTTTGTCAAAAAATCTACAGCGCCAGCCTTCATGGCCTGCACAGACATCGGAATATCGCCGTGTCCTGTCATGAAAACTATTGGGAGATGAATGCCCGCCTCAGCGAGTTCGAGTTGAAAGTCAAGACCACTAACGCCAGGAAGCCGAATATCCAGCACTAGGCAACTCGGAATGTGCGGCAACTCACTTTTTAGTAGCTCTGGCGCGGAAGCAAAGACTTCGACCCGGAGACCCACTGAGCTAAAAAGGCTAAGTAACGCTTCGCGCATCGCTTGATCGTCGTCAACAATAAAGACGCACGTTTCGCCACGATCGTGGGAGTTGCTTGATGCTCTCTGTTTGTCAGTCACCGGATATCCAATTCATACAGGGGTATTGTGAATTGCACCATCGCTCCAAACGGCACACGTGCCGTCGCCCAAATCTTGCCTCTATGCGCATCAATGATCGATCGACAGATAGATAATCCCATGCCCATGCCACTAGTTTTAGTGGTGAAAAAAGATTCAAATATTTGATCGGCGGCGTCAGCGAGAAGGCCGACACCCGTGTCCGCAACAGCCACTCTCACCTGTCGAGTTTCGTCAAGTTCAGTCGAAATGAGCAGCTCTCGCGGCCGATCTGTAATCGACTGCATTGACTCCATGCCATTGATCATCAGGTTCAATATCACCTGCTGTATCTGAACCCTATCCGCATAAACATCGGGCAATTTGAGAAATCCTTCCATACGCAATGAGACACGACTACTCTGGAGCTCGTGCTGAAGAAATGCAGCGGCTTCGCGAACAACGTCATTAATATCCAGACGCGAAGCCGACGTATCAGTTTTCTTCACCAATGCTCTGACGCGTCGAATGACATCACCCGCGCGGCCGCCCTCTTTGACAATTCGCTCGACAGCCGCACGCGCTTCGCTAAGGTCTGGCTGCTCGCGACTCAACCACCGCAAGCATGCTTCCGCGTTTGTAACAACTGCGCCGAGGGGTTGGTTCACTTCGTGAGCGATCGAGGCTGTCAATTCGCCAAGGCTCGTCACGCGTGTCACGTGCGCAAGTTCTGTACGAGTTTTATGCAACTGGGCCTCCGCCAAAGTGGCCGCAGTAACATCCATGATGGCCCCAACAAATCCTCGCTCTCCGTTTGGGCCTTGTACCGCATGCGCAACCAGATAAATGAATTTCACAGATCTATCGGACATCTGTAGACGAAATCGATGCGAATAATCCAACCGATCGTAAGCGGCACGCTCCCATACTTCTCGAGATTTATCATAGTCCTCGGGATGAATTCGCTCTCGCATAGCGTCTGCGTCGCTCGGAACGTTTTCTCTCTCGTAACCAAATATCCGAAAAGTCTCTTCCGACCAATGGCTCTCCGCCGTTGAGGGATTCCAGGCAAAACTTCCCGTTTGACTCAACCTCTCTGCCTCATTCAACAGCGACGTGTTTCGTCTCAGCTCGTTATAAAGGCGCGCGCTATGAAGCGAGATTGCTGCCTGTGACGCCACGACTTCAAGTACGGCAAGCTTGGCACTGTTAAATACTCGCGGGGTCTGGTCGTTTTCGAGATATAGCATCCCAATGATTTGCCCCTGCCGGGCCATGGGTAAACAAAGAAGGGACCGGACTCTTTCACGATTGAGATATTCGTCGTTTGAAAACGCGTTAGGCGCGGACGCGTCGTCCAATATCAGGCTTTCTTGCGCGTGCAGGACATGCTGGATGACAGTCTCAGGAATTTGATTCGACAATTCTTCGGCACCGCGCAATGTAACTTCTACGCCGCCGTGTCTTACTTTAGCCTCTGCCTCTACCCGGAGCTTCTCCCCATCTGATAGAAGCAAAATGCCTCGAGCGGCACTACCGTACTCAACAACAATCCTTAACAGCGTCTCGATGAGTTGATCTAGATCCAACTCTCCTGAGACGGCGTGCGATGCTTTAATCACAGTAGCGATGTCTACTTGGCCTATCGGCGCTCGAAACGTAGAGGTAGCCACTTCCTGTACAGACTCTGGCTCTTCATCCAAGTGCTTGTGAGTCCGCTCAAGGTGACGAACTTTTCCCAATGCACCCCAGCGAACATAACAGCGCCGTGCACTTCGTCGACACGCACGAGCAACGCTGCTTACGTCACGAGATTGATAAAATCGAGCGGCCGCCTCATGCGCAATTCCCTCATTTAGGTGGAACCCTTGTTCTTGAGCAAGTCTCACGGCTTGCTCGTAGAGCCGCATCGCGTCATTTTCGCGGTGTTCAAGGCGGGCCAATTCCGCTGACAGCAGCGCGTGTTTGTCGGCGAACGTAGATGCGCAATTTTCGTTCCAGATTCTTAGTTGTTCTATATGAGAAGGAAGAATTATTCGCCAGCTCCGTTCTTCAGCAGGGTCACCTTTGGCTTCGAGTACAGCGATAACTAACGCGGAATAATAAAAATAATCGAGCATGCCAATCTGAGCATCTAAAGCCCATAACAGCGGCTTCGCTCGATTCGCCGCGGCGAGTGCCTCATCAAAATCTCCCGACAAAAACCTGGCTTTAAGTTTGATAACCCAATATGAAGCTACGAGCGCTGACATGCGCTCTCCGGATAACGCAGCTTCGTATTTCTCTTCGTTAAAATCCATATCGTTGAACGTCGAGAAGCTGGAAGTATGCCCCAGCATATTCGCGATGAAACGTTGCTCATTCACGATGAGATGTTGACCATCTTCAAATTTTGCCTTTACTGCGAAGTCAAAGCTTTTTTCTGACTCTCTCCAGACCATGTCGAGCGGATCGCAACGCATGAGAAGGCTGATAGTGAGCTGATGAAGGTTGTAGCAAGCAAAGGTCATGTCGCCGCACTCGCTTGCTGCGACGTATCCTTTTCTGTACAAATCGATGGCGGTCGTTATCGGCTGTGTCCAGCGAGATGCCTGCCCCATCGATAGGTATACCTTGCCTCGATAGGCGCCAAATCCGTGCCTCTCAACGAGATCGTGCGCCAGCTTGGTGAATTGATATCCGTCGCTATACCTCAAAGAACCACGGCCAAAAACCATCGTGCCGAGCAAGCTAAAGCCGAAAGCAGATGCTCCGCTTGTCCCGGCGATAAGGCTGAGATTCGCCATGCGGCATAAGAAAAATGCGAACAGGTCGAAGTCGCTAAAGTAGGCGGCCTCCAAGCAAGTAGACAACACGTTCATCGCTGCTAGTAGCTCAGGGTCAGACATGACGGGCATGCTGATGAGGCCGTCGATAGTACGCTGGCCTAGATTTTTCCAAACATCCTCCACTTCGGATTGTGTTTGGTCAGAACTTGGATGTTCGGGAATATCGATTCCCAACAAGGCAAGGCAGCCGCGGCCACGCGCTACGGCTTGCTGGTTCTCAGACTTGAAAATGTGCAAAAGGACGTATGAGTGATAGACCTTTGCCTTATCGAGGGTCGACGTAGTGCGTTTAAGTAGCTCGTCAAGTAAACCCTGGGCTGCTTTGAAGTTACCAACCAAAAGCTCACACTTTGCACGCTCTAACCAAAGGCTAAAGACCAAATCGTAGCGACTCTGCCAATCTTCATCGTCCAGAAGAGCCATTCCAGCTGCGATAAAGGTGTTCGCTGATATGTAAGCCGAGGAACCAATCGCCCGCTTACCTGCGTTCAAATGAACTGCAGCTATTTGGACTCGTTCATCTCGCTCGGAGAGCAGCGGGGCGCAACGTTTGAATTGGTCTGATATCTGAAATGCATTTTCAAAGGCCTCATCAATAGCGATTTCCGCAAACAAAGCCCGCCCGATCCGGAGATGGATGGTCATGCGTTGTTCAACCGATACAAGCGCGTATGCCGCCTGATGAATTCTGTCGTGGGAAAACTTATAAGTATTTCCATGCCGTGCAGTCAAACCAGCCTCTGTGGCTTCCCGCAGCATGTCATGAACCACCTCGGCTGATTGCCCAAGCACCCTGCAGAGGACGTGCGTCTCTGCCGTGTTCCCCAAACAAGCAAATTGAGTCAATGCGTTTTGAGCGCTGCCAGAAAGCCTCTTTAGCTTCCGACCCATCAGCTCCACTACGTTGTCGGTAAAGCTCTTTGCTTCAATTCGCCCTATATCCCAAGCCCAATTTCCTGTTAATTGATCGCGAAAAAGCAGTTCATCGTCGACCAAGGCGCCCAAGAATTGCGTCACGAAAAAGGGATTGCCCCCCGTCTTACCGTGCACAAGGGCTGCGAGGCCTCCGACCTTTTCGCTAGATTCTTGAAGCACGTCAGCAACCAACTCCTCGACCTCAATCAGGTCAAGTGGCCCTAAGGCCACTTCGTTTACACGAACGTTAGCGGTACGAAATTTATCTAATTTCTCGGCTACCGCATTCGAAGCGCCTCCGTCGGCATCCCGATGAGCTCCGATCAGTAACAGGTGCCCTATGTCCGAATGTGTGGTCAGATCTTCCAAAATATCGAGTGAAGCACTATCCAACCATTGAATATCGTCAAGGAATAGCGTCAGAGGATGCTCTTTTCTGGCAAATGCGCTTACGAATTGCCTGAAAACCATTCGGAATCTATTGCGTGCATCCTCCGCCGGAAGCTCTGGCACAGGTGGCTGTTGGCCCATCAGCTCTTGAAGAGCCGGCACCAAATCAACAATCAGCCTTCCGCTAGACCCCAGAGCACGCTTCAATTTTTTTCGCCAACCTGCCCTCTCAACGTCGCTGCGATTCATGAGGAGGCCAAGCAGACCTTGAAACGCTTGAGCCAAAGGCGCGTACGGGATGTCCCGAGCATATTGATCGCACTTGCCTACAGCAAAGATGCCGTGTTGATGCGGCAGATCTCTCTGTACTCGCCTGACAATCGAGGACTTTCCGATACCTGGCGCGCCAGACACCAGGACGACTTGCACAAGGCTATTTTCTATGACCAGATCAAAAGCAGCGCGTAACGTTTCAATCTGTTTCTGTCTACCGTAAAGCTTTTCTTTGATGACGAGACGAGCTCGATAGTCCTTAGAACCTAGCGGAAAAAGCCTTATTTTGCCGGCTGCTTCCCACTCTGCCAGACACCGCCGTAAGTCAGCCTCTAGCGCCTCCCCCGTTTGGTAGCGAGATTCGGGATTCTTAGCCAATAGACGCATTATAATTGCGGACACTTGAGCTGGCATCCCAATTATCCGGTCCGCTGGCGGCGTCGGCTGTCGCACCATATGGCAGTGGATCAACTCTAAGGAGTCGGTCGCCGTGAATGGAAGAGACTGTGTCAGGACTTCATAGAGCGTCACGCCCAGCGAGTAGAGGTCGCTGCGTGTGTCGATCAGCCGATTCATATGCCCCGTCTGCTCTGGGGCCATATATGCGAGCGTTCCAGCCATCTCATAAGGCTGGTCATCACCGGTAGAAGAAACCGCCAACGTCGACGCCACGCCAAAGCCGGTGAGCCATGCCGTCGCTGTGGAGTCGCAAAATAGAATATTCGCCGGCTTTATGTCTTTATGGATAACATTTCGTGCATGCGCGCCGCTTATTGCATGCGTGATCCCAATGGCTATTTTCAAAAATCTATTTATGCCCATCGCCCCGTCAAGCAAACGATCAAGAGGCTGACCACCAGGATCAGTGAGCACAAGTGTCCATCGCTCGTTAAATATGGAGAGCGTTAGAGGCAGGGCGGACCATTCCTCCTCGAGAACACCTCGAAGCGAATACTCGTTTTCAAGTCTCATACGACTCGACAAGGAAGACTTTTCTGCTTGTACTAGCAAAATGGATGCCCGACCGTCACATGTCCCTCGAAGACGAACAGGATCTCGCGTCCGCAACAGCGAATAGGCGTAGTGGGATAGGTCTATCAAAATGCCTCCGGGCCTGAAACGACTGTACGCAGAATCTTCACACACTCCCCGCGAGCAGGTATACGCAAAAACTATTAGCCGGATTCGCAGCGGGCCGATTAAGACTTGAATTGATCCTTTTGAAGAAACTCTGCGGCTCGTTCACCCACTGCGACACATGGAGCCATTGTGTTACCAGTCGTTACGCGTGGTAGCACGGAGGCGTCCGCTATGCGCAGGCCATCGACGCCATAGACTCTCAATTCATCATCAACGACAGACATGGCATCTCGGCCCATTTTCGCAGTGCATGACTGATGCCAAAAAGTTCCTATCCCATTTCGGAAAAAGTTTTCCAGATCTCGTGAATTCAAAGAGCCCGGTAGAAGTTCTTGCCCGCGGTATGATTTCAATGAGGCAGAGCCAGCAATATCCCTGGCAGTTGCTAGGCCTTTCGCTAAATCTGCCATATCTCTGGAATCAGAGAGATAGTTTGGATCGATGCGCACAGGGCTGCTCGAGTCCGGGCCGGATAGTCGAACAGATCCACGGCTATTTGGGCGCATGCCAACGACCAATGACCAAGATGCAGCTGGAGGTTGCAGCCGAGCGGCGTTCTCAGGTGTGACGAACGGCCCCTGCTTGGCATAGGTAAAAAAGTTTGGAGAGTCGAGATCAGGGCTGCTCTTCCAGAAGCAAACCGTCTCGCTTCTTGGCGAACTGGGGAGCGGTTTATCTGTATTTTCCCATACGCATCCAAAAGACATATGGTCGTGCAGATTTCTGCCCACGCCTGGTAGGGACTCACGCAGAGGTATTCCGAATTTGCGCAATTCCTCTTCATCGCCAATACCCGATTGCATCAAGACTTTTGGCGTGTGGATCGCGCCGAGCGAAAGAACAACGTCGCGACTTGCGCTCACGGTCAGCGGCTCTCCTCTGTAGAGAAGTTCAACACCCGTAGCTCGACGTCGTTGGAAGACGATTTTTGTTACTAACGCGTCGGTGAGAACCGTGATATTGCTTTGGTGCATCAACGGATAAACGTAAGATCGGAATATCGATCGCCTGTTTCCTTCCACAACTGTTTCGTCTGATATTGAGCAGCCACCGACAGACTCCATCATTTTCCCGCCCGGATTCGGAAACTGATGCAGGCCCAAGGATGCCGCACCTTCCATCAAAGCGTGAGAGAACGCGTGAGTATCCTGCCTTGGCTGGACGCGAACCACGCCATTCGTACCGCGATAGGCTGGATCAGCTATGCCAACCCAATTCTCTATGCGGCTCCTGTATAGCTCTAGAATTGCGCTGTATCCCCACAGTGGGTTGCCTGATTCCGAGGCATAGAAGTCCCAGTCCGCTTGGTGCCCTCGGGACCAAGTCGAGACGTTAATACCGGAGCCGCCTCCGAGAACTTTACCCATGGAGTAAGGGATGGCTCGCCCGTTGAGATAGGAATTTGTCCGCGCTACGAAACCCCAATCTAAGCTGCTGCCCAGTGTCATCGGCCACTTATTCGGGTCGGTTATAAGGTCTAACTCGTCGCTCCCGCCAGCCTCTAGCAACAACACTTGGACATCTGGATTTGCCGCGAGTCTCGCAGCAACTGTGCAGCCGGACGTGCCTGCACCACATACGATGTAATCAAACGTCTTACTCAGATTTTGGGCCAAGTCTTCCTGGTTCAAGCGCACCCGCTCGCCAAAATCCGACTGTCTTTCATTGTTCATAGTTTCGAAGCTTTCCTGAAGTGACTTTCACTCCACTAAGCCTACAACTGCAATTGACGCCGGTCCCATCCTACGAAGGTCACAGTAATCTACCAATTGGTGTAGTTACCCTATACCTAGGTTTAGGGGGCCACTAGATTCGTAACCGAGTGCTTCGAGAAATTGTCGACCAGCGTGAGCCATGTCGCGAGTCCCGCTGATCCCTCTGACCTGAAACTAACTAGTGAACTAAACTATGCAGCCGTCGCGCTCCGGCCAATAGCCAATGAAAAGTGTCTCCTTTTTCCATGGCATGCGCCGGAAGCTCGCTATGTAGACCGGCTTCTCGCGCCTGAAACGCGACGAGTGAATCCAACATGTCTTTTGCGAGCGCCGGGGTTGTTTGGAGAATCGGAGTCAGCGCATCCTTGCAAAGCGTGAACACCAAGACTGCACCGATGGCGCGCAGCTTAATAGGACTGCAAACGCCTGTGAGAATGCCTGCTCGACCGATAGCGTCCCCCGGCGAAAGTCGCCTAATTTCGACGTAATCGCCCTCGTGATACGTCTCTAACACGGCAACACCGGCTGCAACGATACAGAGCTCATCATGTTGACTTCCGCACTCGCGGCGCGCTTGATAGCTGATCTGACCAGAGCAGAAATGCTTTTTCGTCAGTTGGCTTGCTAGATGGGCGATTTGCTCCCCATTTAAGGCTTGAAAGATCTCGATGTCTCTTAGGAAATCCTCCCGTAAGTTCGGTGGAATTCGTCCGCTATCAGTGGGCCCAAGCGCAATTCCGTGAGCCCTAAGATGACGATAAGCTTGATCGATGATCTCATTTTGGATATTCGCTTTTTCCGCCGCAGACGCGATATAGAAAAAAATCTCGTACTCAACGTATTTTCTGTGAATCGCATTCGAGCTAACCGTCGCCGTTGGCGACGAAAGGACACCGGAAACGCTGACAATCGCGTCTTCCAAAGCGGATATAACCGTTGCTGGCCTTGCCAAAGGCGTCAGCCGAATACTGACCGATACACCATGCATATGCGGCGGACGACTTTTGTTAACGATATTGCTCCTTGCCGCCGCGCTGTTTGGAATTATGACCAAATTTCCTTGCGCACTTAGTAAAGTAATCGTGCGCCAGTTGCTTTCAACCACTTCTCCTTCCACGCCGCCGATACAGACAAAATCGTTAGTAAGAAAGGGCTGGGTCGCACTTAATACCACCCCCGAAAAGACATCGCTCAATGTCCTTTGCACGGCTAGTCCCAAGACAATTACCAAAGCGCCCGAAGTGGCGAGCAAGCTGCTCACTGGCATATCGAGGACGTGGGCAACACCGGCAAAAAGGGCTCCAATGAAAATTAGGGCGCGAAAAGCATCTCTGAAGATTTGGATATTTTGCAATCGTTGAGGTATCAGCACCATCGCTAACAGAGCTGTCAGAACCTGCGCTGCTTGCAGCCAACAAAAAAGCTCTAGAGCTTGTGCTAGATAGTGTTTTGTCGGGTTTCCTGACCACGGAGCGGGATGAAGTGGAATCATCCTGCCATCCCAGAGCACGTAGGTAAGTGCTACAAAAAATAATGTCCGGAAAAAAGGACGGCTCCGAGCTACGTTAAGGGTTAAAAGCCGCCAGACAAAGATATCCGTAAGCAATACAGCTAAACCAAAAATCATTTCTCGATCGAAAAGGTTCACTGATATCTCGTAGTGTTTTTATTGGATATGGTTTCATCTGATGCTCTTCCAACATTACCCCCGTATACATATTTCGAATTTTTACACCGCCGTAAAAATCCAATGTAAGGAAATGAAACTCCACAACGACCTAGCTGCGGGCCCCATTTCGAATAGACTCGAGAAATGTAATCACATCACGGCTGCGACCAGCCTCCACCAGCTTTTCCGCCGTGAGCTCGCTAAGCTCGACAATTTTTTCGTTCATATACCAATCCATAAGCGCCATTAAATCCGGCTCAATCGCCACAGCGGCTCTTAGTACTGCCACACCTTCGGAAGTAACTCCAAGCCCGACAAAGGGCTTTCGGCGCCCCAGCCCATGGACAACGTTCGCTCGATTGCATGTGTTTATCAGGGTCAAATGTGACTGTCCGTCTTGATCGGTCAAATAGCTCCGAAGCATGTTCGCCACCTCTCCGCTAGAAAACGACTAACAAAAATTCGCGCACTTGGTATCTGCGCGAGGCTGTTCTTTGCCATCTGATCCGACAATGCGATCCCACACGGAGTCCAAATCTCCTTCCATGACGGTTTCGTACGCCGATCTTCCCCCGAAGTGCCTGCGGCGAGTACTCATCCATCGTGCGGCGAACTGCTTGTCGCCAACTCGTTCCTCAACGGCAATCGCGAGAGACGCATATTCCATCCTGAAGGCCTCGTACGTATCCGTAATGGCTCGGTCCCTGTTGATCTCGGCGTCGGCCAACTGCCTTAGCGCATCCGTAAATTCAATGATATTTCCGCGCATACGTGATCCTTACCCAGTAGTTCGGCCCCGACACTTGTTTGAGCCGGAGTTGAGCGGTGCGGGAGGGCTCCGCTTGTTGGATAGAAGCTTACGTCGGGAAATACTTGGTCACTACCGTACGAAAGTACCTTCCGCTTATCGATTGGTCTGAAGGTCATAGACCTTTGTTTAGGGTCTACCCATAACAGCGAACACGCTCGAATACGCGGTGGACCCACGCGTACAGTTGATTAAGGAAGGTCGAAAATGTGTTGCCAATCGCGTGGCGGTTCTGCCTGCCAGAGTGTCAAAGCCAACTGCGTCTTGCCGCGCCACCGTGCTCAACTTCGCTTCAGTACAATCATTGAGTGGATCAGATTTCTTCAGCGTTCCCACAAATTGATCAGCCTGCTGCTTCACGCAACGGAGCGAGACGGATGTCGGCTATGAGGCACATGAAGCAGGCATAGGATCGCCGAGGATGCCTACTAGGAAGCTATCGGCGTTCGGAGAGTCGACATGACCCTTTGTCCGGCTTCTCTACGACAGCCCTGAGAATCAGCTTAGAGCACACTCTACAAAGTTCTTCAAAAACGGGGATGTATCACTTCGCCGCCAAGCCAGAGACAATCGAGCAACCGCCGAGGTGTCATGCAGCTCGCGGAAAATAACGCCCTTGGCTTGTATCTGCCGCATCGATGCGGGTACCAGTGAAACACCTAATTCTGCGGCTACAAGATTGACGATCGATGCGATCTGGGGGGCCGTTTGGCCAGGACGCATTTGAAAGCCGGCTTCTCGACATGCAAGGGCGATCGTATCGAACAGAGTCGGTCCGATCTCCCGAGGAAAAAGTACAAATCTTTCGTGTCCAAGATCTGCAAGCTTCAACTTGGGTCGACGCGCTAAGGCGTGCTTAGCGGGGAGCACGGCAAGCAAAGGTTCCTCCGACAATAGCCTGAGCTGAAATTCATCCAAGCCCGCCGAGCCAGGCCGCAGAAACGCTGCGTCCAACTCACCTTCGTTGAGAGCCGAAACGAGCCGAGTGGTGTTGCTCTCTTCAAGCGTCAGGTCAACATCATTGTAGGCACGACGGAAACTTCGAATAGCACCCGAAACAACCGGGTTAAAGGCGGATGAGGCCGTGAAGCCGATACGTAACGAGCCAAGCTCTCCTCGTGCAGCGCGACGCGCGGCCTGAATAGCGCGTTCCACTTGCGCCGGCATGGATTGCACAAGGTAAAAAAACGCGCTTCCGGCAGCGGTCAACTCCGCACCTTGCGGTATGCGGTGAAAGAGCCGAGTGCCTACTTCGCGTTCCAGATCGCGTATCTGCAAACTCAGCGGGGGTTGGCCGATGCCAACCCGTTCCGCGGCCCTAGTGAAGTTCTTTTCCTCCGCAACGGCGAGAAAGTAACGGATGTGTCGAAGTTCCATAGCTATTTATAAAATATATGAAGTTTCACTGCTCCATACAATAGTCCATTGCTCTCAAGATCGCTAAGGTCACTTCAAGCCAGACGAGCTGGCGAACTTGGGAGCGATTCCATGAATCTAGCTTTACGCAGTGCCTTGTTTACCCCTGCTACACGGCCAGAGCGATTCGCCAAGGCAGCGGAGGTTGGCTCCGACTTGCTGATCATTGATCTAGAAGACGCCGTAGCGCCCCGAGACAAGGATGCCGCCCGAACCCAGGCGCTTGATGCGCTGGCCCATCCGTCAAATGGCTCGATGAAACGCGCGCTGCGCATTAATGCGATTGGAAGCGTTACAGGATTGACCGATATCCTCGCGCTGCTCGGCCAAACGGGTGGTCAACCAGATTATGTCGTGGTGCCAAAAACTGAGTCCGCCGGATATCTACAACTGCTTGATCGCGTCTTTACCGAAGCGGGCTGCCAGTCACGATTGATTGCGATCATTGAGAGTGCGCGTGCTTTGCAGTCGCTAGACGCGATCGCATCTAGCACGCCGCGACTGGTCGCAATGATGCTTGGTGCAGCTGATTTAGCAGCCGATCTGGGATGCGGCTCCAACGCGCCAAATCTTCTACAGGCACGAGCATCCTTGATTCAGGCGTGCGCCATCAGTGGCAGAGCGGCCATAGACTCGCCCTTTTTCGATATTCGTGACGAGAGCGGCCTGCAAAGGGATACCGAGCGAGCAGCCGATATGGGCTTCACTGGCAAAGCCGCCATTCATCCCACCCAGATCGCCACAATCAACGCTGTCTTTACCCCGACAGCCGAAGCAATAGCGCATGCACGTGCCGTGCTCAATGAAAACCGCAAAGGCGTCGGCCAGATCGATGGACAGATGATCGATGAAGCCTTAGCTAGAAATGCGCGCCGCGTTCTGACGGCGGCCAGCAAAACGTTACCTAAAATATAAATACTCGACCAGTCAAGAAGCACTAAGGAGCACATTATGGAAAGCATTCTGCCCGCCTACAAACGCGTCGGTGATCGCCGTTTTCGTGAGACATCGGGACTTTACTGGGAAGATTTTCAGCCAGACGATGTCTTCGAACATCGTCCCGGTCGCACGGTACTGGACACCGACAACGTCTACTTCACGTTGCTTACCTTGAACAGTCAGCAGGTGCATTTTGATGCCGCCTATGCCGCCAAGACCGAGTGGAAAAGAATGCTGGTGGATTCTACTTTTACCCTCGCTTTGCTGACCGGCATGAGCGTCCGCACCGTCAGCGCAAAAGTCGTCGCCAACCTGGGCTGGGACAAGGTCAAGGCTACTCACCCCGTCTTTGCTGGCGACACGTTGTATGCCGAGAGCACAGTGCTGCACAAGCGCGAGTCGAAGAGCCGCCCTACCCAGGGCATCGTCACGGTTGCGACGCGCGGTATCAATCAAGACGGCATCGAAGTCATGAGCTTTGAACGAACCATGCTGGTCTATCGCCGCGGTCACTCCCCGGAAGAAGCCGCGAATTACTGATAGAAATTTGGTGAAGGACCTTTTATGAATCTTGACACGCTTTATCAAAGCAAATTGACGACAGCGGAATCCGCCGTCGCTTTTATAAAATCTGGTAGCAAACTGGCCATCGGGATGGCCATGGCAGAGCCACCGGCATTGCTGGCTGCCTTGGCCGCACGAGCCGAGTCCGGCCATCTTGAGGACATCAAAGCGTACTACTACGAGTCCACGAGCACTCTTGGCAACACCATTTTGCGCTACGAACTCAACGATCGCATTCATCCGTATTGCATGTTCATTACTGGCGTCGAGCGCGCGCTGATCGAGCGCGGCGTGGGGAACGGTGGGCGCAAGGTGATCAACTATGTTCCGAGCACCTTTCACCAAGCACCGCGCTTTCTGACAGAACACATCGGTATCGATACTTTTGTCATGACAGTTTCGCCGATGGACAAACATGGATACTTCAGCCTGGGCACCGGAAACGACTACTCCAGCATCGTGGCCAGAGCTGCCGGGAAGCTGATCGTTGAGGTCAACAAAAACATGCCTCGAGTACAAGGTGCAGGTGCGCAGCTCCACGTTTCCGAAGTGGATGCAATTGTTGAGAACCACACCCCGCTTTTGGAACTGCCGGTCCGCACCGCCAGCGCCGAGGATGAGATCATCGGCCAGACAATTACCGGCATGGTTCCCGATGGCGCTTGTCTCCAGATGGGCGTCGGTGCGCTGCCGAATTTCGTATGCAGTCAGCTGAATAAGCGTAACGATCTGGGCATCCACACGGAGGCGCTGTGCCCGGGAATGATTGATCTCATTCGATCCGGCGTGGTGACCAATCGGCGAAAGACAATTGATAAAGGGAAAACCGTCTTTACGTTCGCCATGGGGCAACAGGCGATGTATGACTTTTTGGACGATAACCCATCGGTTTATAGTCGGTCCGTGGACTACGTCAACGCGCCTTCTGTCATCGCGCAGAACGACAACGTTATCTCGGTCAATGCGACGCTGCAGATAGACCTGACTGGTGCGTGTAATTCCGAGCATATGCTGGGCCATCAATACAGCGCTTCGGGCGGACAGTTGGATTTTGTTCGCGGGGCCTATGCGTCGCGCGGTGGTAAGTCGATTATTGCCTGCCGCGCGACTGCGGCGAAGGGCGCAGTATCGCGCATCGTGCCGCGATTGGATGGCCCAGTAACCACGCCACGTATCGACACACACATCATAGTAACCGAGCACGGCTGGGTCGATCTAAAAGGCAAGTCCTCAACCGAACGCGCGGTTGCGCTGATCGCGTTAGCCGAGCCAGCCTTTCGTGACGAACTTCGTGCCGCGGCGAAGACGATGAATTTGGTCTGATAGCGCCTCCGTGCATCCACGTAACGCTGATGTTCCTTCTTAATGCCGATTTTTCCATTCAAGGCTTTTCCCATGAGTAAATCAAACGCTTCCGAACTGATCGTCAACGCGCTCGAACACGTTGGTGTGAAACGAATCTATGGGCTGGTCGGCGATAGCCTCAATGGCGTCACAGATGCACTGCAAGCAAGCGGAAAAATTGACTGGATCCACGTCAGGCACGAAGAATCAGCCGCCTTCGCTGCTGGCGCCGAAGCGCATCTCACGGGCGAGTTAGCCGTGTGTGCCGGTAGCTGCGGCCCAGGAAACCTGCATCTCATCAACGGATTGTTCGATTGCCATCGCTCTCGCGTGCCGGTCTTGGCTATTGCCGCGCAGATCCCAAGCACCGAGATCGGTCGCAACTATTTCCAAGAAACGCACCCTCAAAATCTTTTTGCCGAGTGCAGTCATTACTGCGAGCTGGTATCCACGCCGGAGCAATTGCCAGGCGTACTGGAGACGGCCATGCGTACGGCCATCAGTCAGCGTGGCGTAGCCGTCGTGGTCATTCCAGGGGACGTGGCGCTAAAAATGGTTGCCGAGAGCGCCCGCATTTCGCCCGCTCCATTACCGTCGCTACCCGTGGTTACGCCTCGTACGCCGGAGATCGAGCGTCTTGCTTCGATACTGAATGAAGCAAAAAAAGTGACGCTGCTATGCGGGCGCGGTTGCTTTGGAGCGCACGATGAGGTGATGGAGCTGGCCGGCGCCCTGAAATCGCCGATCGTGCACGCTTTGGGTGGCAAGGAGGCGATCGAGTACGACAATCCGTTCGATGTAGGCATGACCGGCCTGATCGGTTTCAGCTCCGGCTATCACGCCATGGAGCATTGCGACACGCTAGTGATGCTAGGCACCGATTTTCCTTATCGGCAGTTTTACCCGGCTCATGCTCGGATTGTCCAAATAGATTTACGCGGCGAAAATCTTGGCCGTCGCTGTCCGATTGATCTGGGCCTGATTGGTGATGTTTCCTCTACGATTAAAACGTTGCTTCCCCACATCCAACCAAAGACAGAGCGCAAGCATCTTGATGAAAGCCTTGAGCACTACGCGCGTGCGCGCCGTGAGCTGGATGAGTTAGCCACGGGCAAAGCCGGGCGTAAACCGATTCACCCACAATATCTGGCTCGTCTCGTCAGCGAGGCGGCGAGCGATGATGCGGTATTTACCTGCGACGTAGGGACGCCCACCGTCTGGGCGGCTCGCTACCTAAAACTCAACGGTCGTCGGCGTCTGATTGGGTCTTTCGCCCATGGTTCGATGGCCAATGCCATGCCGCAAGCTATAGGAGCGCAGGCGGCTTTTCCGGGGCGTCAGGTGATCTCGCTATGCGGCGACGGCGGCTTCACGATGCTGATGGGTGACTTCATCACTTTGGTACAACAGAAACTGCCCGTTAAGGTGGTCATCTTCAACAATGGCACGCTCGGTTTCGTCGAACTGGAAATGAAGGCAGGCGGCTATTTGGAGACAGGCGTCAGCCTAGAGAATCCAGATTTTTCCGCGACAGCTCAGGCGATGGGCGTATTCGCACGTCGCGTGGAAGATCCTTCCGATCTGCCTGGCGCATTGCAGGATGTGCTGACCCATGACGGCCCCGCGCTTCTCGATGTCGTAACGAATCGCCAGGAACTGGCGATGCCGCCATCGATCGAAGCGGCACAGGTCAAAGGCTTCGGCTTGTATGTCCTGAAGGCCGTTCTCAGCGGGCGCGGCGACGCCGTAGTGGATTTGGCTAAATCAAATCTAATACGTTGAGGCCTGATTAGCAGCGGCCGCATGAAAAATTACATGGAGCGAACTCTTCGATCAGACAACGCAGCACAAGCAGCGGGCTTCTGCATGACGATCAAAGCGCTAGTTCTGGCCTATGAATGACGAACACCGCGGAAGCAATCCATGCAATATGACATTACTAATGCCAGCAGGCGCCGAATCTTGAAAAACACTTTGGTCGCACTCAGTGCTCCGTTGTGGACACGGAACGCTCAATCCGCAGCGATCGAGCCAGAAGGAAACCATATTTCTCCCACGGCTCAGCGAAAGCCAATCGAGCACTGGAAGGCGCGCCAAGCGGCATTCGGTGACGTATCAATGGAGTATTTCGAATTCGGTAACCCGGCGGGCGTCCCTCTAGTTCTGGTTCACGGTTTTCCCGACAGTCCGCACGCCTGGCAGGGTGTGATGGCTACGCTTGATCCCGATCGCTTCCGCATTGTTTTGCCATATCTTCGGGGGTTTGGGCGCAGCACAGTGAAGCCTGGAGCCCCTCTGACCGGTCAGCAAGCGGCCCTGAGCAGAGACATCATCGGTCTACTCGATGCTTTGAGGATCAACACTTGCCATCTAGTCGGTCACGACTGGGGCGCAAAGGCAGCTTATGGCGTGGCAGTCCTCGCACCGACGCGATTGTTGACGCTGACGACATTGGCGACAGCATATGATTTTTGGGGTGGTGGACTTTACCCGCCGGCCCAAGTGCACGGGAATTGGTATCAGTTCTACTTCCAAACCAAGGATGCTCAAAAAATGCTGGCAGCGCACGCCGACGAATTCTGCGAAGAGCTTTGGCATACGTGGTCGCCGACGTGGCATTTTACACAAGAAGAATTTTTGACCGCCTCGTCTGCCTGGACAAATCCGCAGTTCGCTTCAATAGTCCTGAGCTATTACAGATTGCGCTGGGGAGGAGACGCCGAGTTTTCCTCCGCTCTTGTGAAATGGCAGTCCAAACTGGACATGAAGCCGAAGTCTGCAATCAATACGCCGACAACATTTATTCAAGGTGCAGCGGATGCCTGCGACTTGGTCAACGGTGCGGACGGACAAGATTCGTTTTTTACCACCGAGTACAAAAGAGTCATTCTGCCAGGTGCAGGTCATTTTCCGCACCGTGAGCAACCTGAACTGGTCAGTGAATCGTTGATGGCACGTATTGACAGTCATTCTTCTGCGAATTCATAGCGTTTACCTGCTGAGTTTGAAACATACTCGGCACTTCACTCTTGGCCATAGTCTTGAGGCTGAGGCCAGCCTAGAGACTATGTGTGGTTGTGCATGACGCATCGACTCGATTCAGTCCTGCGTTGTCTGTTGCTAGGTAAGGAACTGCTAACTGTAGATCGCTGACGTCTCTTAACACGATTGGTAGTGATGAATGCGCACTCAGCTGCCCTTGCCGCTCAACTCATCACGCGTCGACCGAGTGGTAAGCGGCGACGTGGAAATCTGCCAGCGCCGTTAGAACCAGTGGTTGCATCACGTCATACCCGGCCTTGTTCGATGGCGACCATCGTCGATGGCCTAGAGCCGGCTCACCAGCACACGCGCTGACGAAGCCTTTGCCCTTCGACAGAGCGCGACCTCGACCATGCCGTGCTCGAATTCGATGGTTATGGTCACTTCCCTCGCCGTCGCTGTTCGCTCGCGCGTAACCACCACAACGAGGACGAGCACTGTGATTTTTCACGTTACATTCGCGGACCCGATGCGTTGGCGCTGCTACGTTACGTCGACGAATTGATGCTAATAAACATCTCAGTTGAGCGGAAAGATAAGAGACAACCGTTTTCGTTGTGGTGGCCTCGAAGGTATTGGCTACTTACTCGCTCCGTGACAACCATGGGACCAAAGAGGAAGATGCGATGACGCACACGATTCTTGTCAATGGGTCAGAGCAGCAATTGCCTGACGATCCACGCGTCTCCATTCTAGATTTTCTGCGAGAGCACCTGCATCTTTCTGGCGTTAAAAAGGGCTGCAATCAGGGAGCCTGTGGTGCTTGCACTGTGTTGGTGGACGGAGACCAACGCATATTGTCTTGCCTGGCGCTTGCTGTCCAATACGAAGGGCGTGCCATCACGTCTGTTGAGGGATTAGCCGCAAATGGTTCGCTCGATCCTCTGCAGCAAGCGTTCATCGATCATGACGGGTTCCAGTGCGGTTACTGCACGCCTGGCCAGATCTGCTCAAGCATCGGCATGTCCGCCGAGTTGCGCCGTGGCGTCCCCAGCCACGTGACGGATGATCTTTCAAGCGAAACGATTGCCCTTTCCCATGACGAGTTGCGCGAGCGCATGAGCGGCAACCTCTGTCGTTGCGGCGCCTATAACGGAATTGTTGCGGCTATTGCCGAATCTCATTCAAAGGCAAACCCATGAATCCGTTTTCCTACACCCGCGCCGCCAGTGCAATTGAAGCGATCGAACTGGGCGCTCGACCGCAGGCAAAGTATTTAGGCGGCGGCACCAACCTCGTGGATTTGTTGCGCGAAACTCTAGAGCGGCCCACCGCGCTCATTGATGTCTCTGGCCTTTCGAGCAGCATCGAGGAATTGTCTGATGGCGGTATTTTAATTGGCGCGAGCGCAACGAATACGGCGATCGCAGAGCATAGGGTGATCCGTACGCGCTACCCGATGCTCACCCGCGCCATCGCGGCGGGGGCCTCGGCGCAGATCCGCAATATGGCTACCGCTGCCGGAAACATTCTCCAGCGTACCCGATGCACCTATTTTTACGACAACGCCGGGTCTCGCTGCAATAAACGGTCGCCCGGACAAGGCTGCGACGCCATGGACGGGTTCAACCGGAACCATGCGGTACTTGGCGCATCCATGTCGTGTGTCGCGACTCATCCGTCGGACATGTGCGTAGCGCTAGCCGCATTAGGTGCGGTGGTGCATCTGCAAAACAGGGGGGGCAAACGCGTCTTGCCCTTGACCGATCTACATCGCTTGCCCGAGGACCATCCGGGCGAGGAGACAACACTTATGTCGGGCGAGTTGATAACCGCGATCGAGTTGCCGGCGCTTCCCATGGCAGCGCGGTCCACTTACCGAAAAATACGCGACCGTTCGAGTTACGCGTTTGCTTTGGTCTCGGTAGCCGCGGCCATTGAGTTAGAGGGCGACGTTGTCAAAGACGTACGCATTGCACTCGGCGGTGTCGCGCACAAGCCGTGGCGCGCATGGCGAGCCGAGGAATCCCTTAGAGGTAGGGTGGCCAGCGCGGAGAACTTTTGCGCCGCGGCTGAGGCTGAGCTGGCAGAAGCGCGAGCACTGCGCGACAACGGCTTCAAGATTCACTTGGCCAGCCGGGCCATCGTCGCCGTGCTCAGCGCATTGACCGGTGAAGAATCCATGGGAGCGCGCGCATGAACATCGTCCAGAAGGTCGCCCGGGCGGTGATGAAAAAGGCAGTGGAACTTGCCCCGGATACGTGGATTCCTGGGGGCAGCCCTGACCCCCTTAGTGAACACAGGAACGGTCTGATTGGCGCGCCGGAGTCCCGTCTCGATGGACCTTTGAAGGTGACGGGGGAGGCGCGTTACGCCGCTGAGTTCCCGCAGGACCAGTTGACCTATGCGGCTGTATTAACGAGCACGGTGCCAAAAGGGCGCATCACGGTACTGGACGTGATTGCCGCCGAGGCGGCGCCTGGCGTCGTGCTTGTGATGACACATCGCAACGCGCCGAAGATGCAACCGATGCCGTTGTTTATGACGGAGCCGAAGGCCACCGGCGGCGATAACTTATCGATCTTTCAAGACGACCAGATTCACTGGAATGGGCAGGCCGTCGCGGTTGTGCTCGCTGAGACACAAGAACAGGCGGACTATGCCGCGTCGTTGATCGTGGTGACCTATGAGAATGCCTTCTCAGTAACATCGTTGAGCGAGGCGAAGGCCCGCGGCACGACTCCCGGCTCATTCCAAGGGGAGCCGCTGAAGTTGGAAATTGGCGACGCAGAAGCGGCGTTAGCCGCCGCGCCGCATAGCATCGACTCCACATACAAAACGCCTCGTTATAACCACAACGCCATTGAGCTTCATGCGGCGACAGTCAGATGGGATGGCGATGAACTCACGGTGCACGATGCGGCACAAGGGGTGTCGCATACGGCTTGGTCCATCGCCAAGGTTTTTGGGTTGAAGGACACGCAAGTGCGTGTCAGCTCTCCCTTCGTCGGCGGTGGATTCGGCGGCAAGACATTGTGGCAACATCAAATACTGGCGGCCGCCGCGTCGAAGCTCGCTGGCCGGCCGGTCCGCATGGTGCTATCGCGCGAAGGCGTCTATCGCATGATCGGCGGACGCACGACTACCGAACAGCGCGTAGCCATTGGCGCCCAGTCGGATGGGCACTTCGATGCGCTTATTCATACCGGCGTGGTCGCGATGACTGATCACAACGCGCTGCCAGAGCCCTTCATCCTGCCGGCCCGATGTCTGTATGCCGCGGACAGCTTTAAGTTGGATGTCGAAGTCGCGACGGTCGACATGATCGCCAACACATTCATGCGCGCGCCAGGAGAGTCTGTGGGTAGCTTCGCACTGGAAAGTGCGGTGGACGAACTGGCCGAACGCTTAGGGATGGATCCGATGGAGCTACGGCTTCGCAACGAGCCAGAGAAAGACCCAACGACCGGCACGCCCTTTTCATCACGTCATCTTGTCGAGGCTTACAAAACGGGCGCGGAGCGCTTTAAATGGGGCCAGCGACATCCCCGACCGCGCATGCGCCGAGAAGGCGAGTGGTTCGTCGGTATGGGCTGCGCTACGGCGACCTACCCTTACTACCGCATGCCCGGCGGCGCGGCCAGAATTACCTTGTCGAAGAGCGGCCACGCGCGCGTTGAAGTGGCCGCCCACGAAATGGGCATGGGCACATCAACCGCGCAAACTCAGATCATTGCAGAGCGGCTTGGTTTGCCCATGAGCGACGTGACTTTCGTTTATGGCGCCTCTTCGCTTCCCGGCCTCGTGCTGGCGGGTGGGTCACAGCAAACCGCGTCGATAGGTGGTGCGGTTATCGCAGCGCAGAAAGCGCTGGTAGGAGGGTTATTGAAGCTGGTTGATCGAGACTCTCCCCTGCACGGTCTGAGCGTAGATGAAGTCGGCGGCAAGGACGGCGGCTTGTGCAAGCTCGATGAACCGACACGCCATGAAAGCTACGCCACAATTTTGTCGCGTGCCGCGCGCGAGGAATTAGCGGTGGAGGCCGCAGCACCGCCTCCGCTCGAAATGCAACATTGGTCTATGCATTCCTTCGGTGCGATGTTCTGCGAAGCGCGGGTTAACGTCATCACGGGAGAGCCGCGCATCAGTCGCTTCCTTGGCTCTTTCGACTGCGGTCGAATAATCAACGCCAAGACGGCGGCCAGTCAGTTTCGCGGCGGGATCATCATGGGCATCGGCCTGGCGCTTATGGAAGAAACGCAGTTCGACGAGCGCAACGGCAGAATCATGAATCCAAGCCTCGCCGAGTACCACGTGCCCGTGCATATGGATGTGCCGGAGATCGATGTGATGTGGACGGATATTCCCGATCCGCACACGCCGATGGGCGCGCACGGCGTTGGCGAAATAGGCATCACAGGCACCGGCGCAGCCATTGCCAATGCTCTCTATAACGCGTGTGGGAAACGCATTCGAGAATTGCCGATCACGCTCGATAAACTCATCGATTGAACAGTGCCGCAACCTCGCAAGAGCAGGGCTGTTCGGGCAAGAGCAGGGCTGTTCGGGGGGGGGGCCCGATGGATCGATCGGCGGACACGCGCCGACTAGCCCTGTATCAATTGCCCATCGCTATACAATGTATTTGCGGGCGATTCCTTCGCCGTCGGGACAAGCGCCGCGTCCTAGCTAGCCGGTCCGGTTAACTAGAAGCTCCGGGTCGCGCTTTTCACCCTTCAGGATCTCTTCGACCAACGCCATGTCGTGGTCGGGCTCACGCGGCGCTCCGCGCTTTTTACGCAACAAGTACTTAATACCCCTCCACAGGTTACGGGCATGCCCGGTCTTCAGCTGATGGTCGCCCTTCACCATGTAGCTGAGCGCCAGGCGCAGACCCAGCAACTTCCACCAGTTACTGACGCGCATGTGATGGCGAGGGTGGCAGTGGGCCGGCGTTTTACAAAAGCAGTACTGTCCAGAACCAGCACAGATGTCAGCATCAACCAGCGCAGGTGACCAGACCCAACCGGCACGCTGTTCATTCGCTACCAGCATCCGCAGTCAGTCCCTCCGCAATCCTGTGGTCAGCCTGCATACGGTCATCTATTGCAATTCTGGCGCGATTGAACATTAATTGCGGCGATTGCTTAACGCAACGCTCTTTCTGACAGCGGCGGCGGCCTGCTGATAAGAAGCTTTAGGGTATATCGCCAGCAGGTCTGTTTTCGAACGCGGAAACCGCCGGTCAGTGAAACGATCTGATTAGATCGTCCCGCTGATGCGTCAAGGCTTACGGTCTTCGCGGCCGGTCATTTAATTCACAGGGGATACCGATCATGATCGAAGCACATCGACCAATGGCTGGAAAAATCTGCATGGTCACCGGCGCTACCGCCGGTATCGGAAAGGTCACAGCCCGTGAATTGGCTCGACAAGGTGCGACGTTAATCATCGTCGGCCGAAACGACCAACGATGTCAGCAAACCGTGGAGGCGATTCAGCGCGAGACGTCTAACGCCTGTGTGGAATACCTATGCGCAGATCTATCTTCGCAGGCGGATATACGGCAAGTGGCAAGCCAGTTTCTTGCACGGTATGGACGTCTGAACGTACTGGTCAACAATGTGGGAGCTTTGTTTACCCGGCGCCAGGAAAGCATCGATGGCATCGAGATGACCTTTGCCCTCAATTATCTTGGTGTGTTCCTGCTTACTCAACTATTGCTTGATGCACTAAAAGCAGCCAATCCGGCGCGCATAGTCAATATTGCCTCCGAAGCATACGAAGATGTATCGCAATTCAATTTCGAAGATCCTCAGCTCTCCAAGCGAGGAATCGGTGCCTACCCAAGCAGCGAACTTGGCAACATTTTCTACGCACTAGCCATGCCGTGGGCACATCCCGCGTTCCGCCAATATGCTCAGACGAAGCTGGCCATTATATTATTTACGCACGAATTATCTAGGAGGTTGGAAGGTTCCGGAGTGACGGCCAATGCTTTACACCCCGGCTTGGTCGCAAGCCAGTTTTCTGACGGAAATGGCGTGTATGGCTGGCTCATGCGGCGCTACATGCGCTTGCGTGGCGTCACTGTGGAGGAAGGGGCGGCGACTTCTATATACCTCGCGACTGAGCCAGAGGTGGAGCAAGTTTCTGGTGCGTATTTTGTGAAACAGCAAGTTGCGCCGACCTCCAACGCCGCGAGGGATCATGCGGCCGCGACTCGACTCTGGCAGTTAAGCGAAACGTTATTGGTCACTTAGCAGACAAGTCCACTTGCTGGCCCTGCCCCGATTTCGTCGAAGATTTCGCGGCAATATAGCCATGAAAAGCGATGGTGCGAGCACTCTAAAATTCTCCGAGCCGTATGCGGCGCTACGCAACCGGGCTATTTATACCGACTGCCGCGGTTTCTTCTTGTGACAAGCAAAAGTTAGTGTGGCTGACGGTGGATACAACGGTCGTTCGCCATCACGTGCATGGGGATGGCGCCGCCACGGTCGCTATCCGGCCAGAAGCGGACGTTCAACGCTCGACGTTAACCTCCAACCCGCATAGCCGGCCGCTAGTTGGCTGTAGCTAATTGCTATACGGGCTTTAGGTCGCATTGCCCATTTCATACCAGCATTAAGTGGACGACTCAATTTGTATTAGAAAAATGCCGTTTTAACGCGAGTTGCATCGTCAAAAAGCTAATTTACCCTTGAGCGCGGACAGAACCACACGCAGCGACGCCTTGCCAATGGTGCCATGGACATCTTTTTCGCTAGGGATGGGTGGACCGATGGCGCTCATATCTGCCCGAGCCCCCCGTCGACCGCGATCTCGCCGCCCGTCATGTAAGACGCCTCGGAACACGACAGGAAAAGAACCGCACGAGCCACCTCTTCGGCTTCGCCCCAACGTCCTAGCGGTACCTGTCCTTCAACCCATTCGCTGATCTCCTGATTGCTAGTAGCTGCGACGGTGAGTGGCGTACGAATTGCGCCCGGACTGACGACGTTGACACGAATATGGCGCGCCAAGACACGGTCATCGACAGCAAGGGTGCGCGCCAGACTTCGGGTGGCAGCTTTTGTCGCGGCGTAAAGCACATCACCCGGGCGACCTCGCTGCTGAATGATAGAACTAGTGAAAATGGCCGCCGCGTGCGCTGGCATCCACGGCAAGGCATGGGTGAACGCAAAGAAGACACCCTTAACGTTGACCGACATGATCTCGTCAAAAAAGGCTTCATCGGTCTTAAGGATATCGGGGCACTCGGAGATGCCGGCATTCGCGAAAAGAACGTCGATCTGTCCGTGGGATCGTCCCACCCCGTCCATTAGTGTCTTCAGCTCGTCGGGTAGGGATACGTCTGCCTGAACCGTGGTCACCGAACCACCCAGCGATCGTTTAGCGGCATCCAATCCGCGAGCACCGCGAGCGGCAATCACAACGCGGGCGCCTTCATTGAGGAATAACCGAGCCGTCGCCAAGCCAATGCCGCTACTGCCCCCGGTGATGACACAAACCTTATCTTGCAGTTTTCCAGCTTTCATAAAACACCTATGTCATCGTTTGATGACATAATTATTTGACTAAGAAATGCGAAAGTCAACAGCTGATGATATATTCGCGTGCTGCTACTGAACGAAGGATTCCGAATGACCAAAATGCCCCCCGGCCCGAGATCGGGACGCAACGCGAGCTTGACCCGTGAACGCATCCTGGCGGCGGCGCGACGCTATTTCTCACTACATGGCTATGACCACGTCGGCACACGCGATATTGCGCGCGAGGCGGGCGCCGATGCCGCGCTGGTAAACCGTTACTTTGGCAGCAAAGAAGAACTCTTCCGCGAGGTGATCACCGGCGGATTCTTGGTGGAGGAGCACTTGCCGGAAGATCTCGCGGACTTTGGCAGCTTTCTAGTCAGCCAGGTGCTGGACAACAAAAGTGAGCCTGATGACTTCGATGCCCTGCGCGTCCTGTTGCGAGCAGCAGGCAGCCCGGCTATCGCCGCGCTGGTTGCCGAACGCTTCGACGAGGAATTCATCCGGCCGCTGGCCCGTCGATTGGGTGGGCGTGATGCAGAGGTACGGGCGACGCTGATCGCATCCTATGTTCTGGGACTGGCAACCATGCGATATGGTTTCGAGGCGCGCTCGCTTAGTGGCGCACCAGGCCGAAAGGCAAGTGTCCTTGCCGAAAAAGCCATACAGGCGTGCGCCACACCAGCATGAAGATGCAGTCGCCCTTGCGTGTAACGAGTGCGAGGGTTGCATACCCGACTGCTCAAGAACGCTGTGACCGTCCGCTTTGGGTCGGTCTCGGCCAGTCGAAACTCGCTTAGGCCTCTCAGTCTGCGAGGACAGTGATCGGCCACAAGCGGACGTTCAACGTTAAAGCTATGCGCCTGTAGAGCTTGCCGCCTTGAAACGGTACTTACGTTGCAGCTACGAAAGTGCCAGAGAGCCTGGATGCAGATTCCCGTCACACCTACACAATGCAGATGCTTAGTCGGAATTGATTATGCGTCGGCGGTTAGCTAATCGCGGATTGTAAGTCTGGAAAAGGATTGAGTGATCCGCGGGCCAACGTAATGTACCGAAGACACAACGGTGGGGACAAAACAGCCTGCTTACTCGACGAGTGCTCGTCACTGCTACACCTAGGCCGTTGCGGCGAAGGCCTTCCCGATCTGGTGTTTGAGTTGTTCGAGACCAAACGGCTTTTTGACGAACGCGAAACGGTCGGGCGAACAGCCCATGTGAAAATCAATGCTCGCTGACATCATGACGATGGCTACATCCGGATGATCCCGCAGGGTTGCTTTGGCAACGTCTGCTCCATCAAGGAGCCCTGGCAAGTGCACGTCACACAGTAGGAGGTCAATGCGCCTTTCGGCCCTGATAATCTCGAGCGCCGCATCGAAGCTGTCGACTGTTAGAACTTCGTGACCCGGAAGCTTCTCAAGATAAAGAGTCAACGCTTCAATGGTGGCGAGGTGATCCTCGACTAAGAGGACGACCAAAGGTGATTTCAAAGCAGTCTCACTGTTTATCTGTTCTACCCGACATTAGCCGTTAGCAGTCTCAGAGTGTGTGCGTTTAGTGTGAACAGGCCCGATGGCCGACAACAATTCGTGGCGGCACTTAGATTCAGTGCATGTAGATCCGCCGTATGTCCCAGTATTGGCTTTGAGCTTCTTCTGCGGTTGTAAACGTGCCGTGGTGCACTTGATCCCAGACGGAGTCCAAGTGATGCTTGAAACAATTTGCGCTTATCGAAAGCATGCTCGGGCTCAGCTGCTCGCCGTAGTCCACGTAAAACAGAGGCGAAGGTAGACCTTCGATGTGAAGGCAGAGCTTGGACAACGTCAGCAGCTGCGACACACCAGAATCTATGAACTCTAATTTCTGCTTTTGTATTGCTGCCTTGCGATTAATCGGGCCAAACTTCTCGGCGTTTACTAGTTTCATGGAAGCTCCGCACCGACGGTAATTGAGCGCCCTTCCTTGATGCCAGCGAAGGCTAGCATCCTTTATGTTCAATAATGTTTGATCCAACGGTTCGCGTTTTTCTACGAATTTATTGCTGGGCTGAGAAGCGAAAGTGATCCGGCCAACTGCCATACGAAGTTGTCAGGCCAGCATCTCTTCGCTCAACTAGACGATCACCAAGCGACGATAAGGTCCGCGCCGCCGTAACCAGCGATTCGCGTAGTCGAAATGCCGAGGCGACATCCATTCAAATTAAGACTATTGTTCACGATCGGTGAGTTGGGCACCTCGGAACATGTTTGGGTATGGCGAATTTGGTCGTTTTGATCGTTGAAGATCACCCGGGCGTCCGAGATTCGGTCGAACGGCTGGTTGAGCAATGGCCGAACGTCGACATTCTTTCGGCGGAGAACTTTTTTTCTGCTGCCATATGGATCAATGCGGTTGATCACCTCGATATAATTTTGAGCGATGTTGTCCTGCCGGGTGAAATGACCGGCGTCGACGTTGCTGATGTTGCCGTGGCTACCCATCCGAATGTCGCCGTCGTTTTATTCTCAGCGGACCATATCTCCGAAATTAAGGGCATGCGCGAGACTTATGGGTTTATCCGAAAACCGTTCGGCATCGAACAGTTGACCATGCACATCGACAAAGCATTCTTGAGGTTGCGCTCGGTGGCCGAAGGAGAGCTCGTACCGGTGAATTAGTTGGACAGCTCAACTTTTCAAGACCGCCAGCGCATGGCGCCATCCACCAAGCCTGTTCGAGAACAACTCACGTGATTTTTGATTTTCGTTGACTGAATAGCAGCCGAGCAGACCCGTCAAGGTCTGTTTTTCAGTCACTGGCAGAGATTCACTTTCGCCGCAGCCCTTGGGCCCTTCTTGAAATGAAAAGCCCATCGTTCTCCCTGCGTTTTTTACGCAGAGCAACGCGTTCGAACCATGCCGGGGCAGAAAGTACCTTGGTGATGCGTGCTCTCCTTGATGAGCGGCTCGGGCTCCAGGCATACATTGCACTTTTGCAGGGGTACCACGCCCTCTACACGATGTGGGAAACCCAGCATTCCGCGTGGCTGTCAGGCGACCTGATCGTTTCAGGCTGGAGCTATCGATCACGCATCCCCTCCATCGAAAGCGACTTGATCGAACTCGGTGTGCCGCTCGATCCGAAGAAGGACCACGGCACTGAAAGCAAGCGTGTCGCTAATACAAGGTCAACGCCGATGCCCCACATTGCATTGACCCCATGGGGTGCGCTTTACGTGATCGAGGGATCGGCGCTGGGCGGCCAGATCATCGCGCGACATTTGAGCGCCGAGTTTCCGTGCCATCCTCATGGCTTCTTCAATCTATGCCACGGAAAAGGCCTGCCTACGTGGCGAAACTTTCAGTGTGCTATCGAAGATCATCTGCTTGATGCCTCTTCGCGACGGGCGATAACGCTCCAGGCAAGGAACATGTTTGGCCTATTCCAAAAAATGCTTGAAGGAATCGCCGCTTGAGTTGTCGATAGCTTGGAAAATCCGCTATGCGTCGGCCTCACGGAACGATTCTAGATTGTAGGGTTTGGAGATGACCGGAAGATGCTTCAACTCCAGTGGCAGCTCCACAGCCTTCCCATAGCCTGTGGCAATGATCAGAGGAATTTTGCTCGCGTGCAGCAACCTCGCGACCTCGGTGCTTTTTTCTCCACCTAGATCGAAATCCAGCAACGCGAAAGTGATGTTCGCGTGGCCGATAATGTGCAAAGCCTCGCGCACGCTTGACGCGGTGTGGACGCGCGTCGCACCCAGACGAAGCAGAATGTCCTCGGCATCGAGTGCGATGATCAAGTTGTCCTCGAGCACCAATACGTCGCCGTCGAGCTGGTTGAGTTTTACAGCGCGCGGAGAAAGCGTTGCGCCTTCCGAGACATCCGACAGACAAAAGAAGGGAGCCGGAATGGTGAACGTGGCGCGTAATCCCTGCGGTGCATAGTCGATGTTGGCTGTGCCTTTTAAATCGAATGGAATCGACCGATCAATGAGTGTGGTGCCAAAGCCGCGGCGCGCAGGTTCATGCACTAGCGGGCCGTTTTTTTCTTCCCATCGAAGACGCAGGCTGCTATCGGCATCCAGCGACCAATCGACAACGACCTTACCCGCCAGCGTGGAGAGCGCACCGTACTTGGCCGAGTTGGTCATCAGTTCGTGGATGACCAACGCGACCGTGGGAAATGAGTGAGGATTCAGTAAGACTCCGGGACCACTGGCTATCAGTCGCTCGGGACCAGGCATCAGGTAAGGCAGCGCTTCGGTTTCTATCAGCTTGCTCAGCGGTGCATCGGCCCACTGTTTCGCTGTTATTTGGTCGTGCGCTCGTGCCAGGGTCTGAATACGGCCGCTGATGCTCTCGATGAAGTCCTCAACATGTGTGACGCCGCCATGGCTCTGCGAAACCAAACCGCGCACCAGGCCGAGAATATTGCGAACGCGGTGGTTGAGTTCGGCGATCAATACATCCTGTTTTGCTGACGCCTCGAAACGGGCCAGACTCACCGCGTCCGACTTCTTGAAGACCACCTCGCGCAGGGACACCCTCAACTGTTGCGCCAAGCGCACGTCCTCGGCGGTCCATCGCTTGCTGCGTCCACGTACTTGTTCGGTCCAAGCCGCAAAACTCGTTCGCGGCCGCAGCAGATTACCCTCTGACACGACGGCATTGACCTTGCGCGGATCGCCAGCCCATTCTCGCTGGTGATCCCACGGCGCACGAAAGAAGTACAAATAGCTTTTCGTTATGCTGACGATCGGTATGGCCATTACTCCAGCAGATATCTCTTTAAACGCTAATGCAGGGGGGAACGCGGCGACAAGATGATCCGTGGCGTAGATGTCATGGAGAGATTTGGCACCAATAAAATCGCTCAGAGCATGCAACGCGCCCTCCTCCGGCACGGCACCCGACGCCAGAAAGTGACCATCAATGATCATGGCGAAACCGTCGCAGGCAATCATGCCGCGTACCTGCTCGAGTGCCGGCGCCAGCGTGTCATAGACCGAGTCCCGAATGCTGAGCGAGGCTATCAGCCGATCGTGCTGCTCCAGCCGAAAGCGCTCCTGCACGCGCTCCATTTCTCGTTGCCGGCTTTCCAGCATGAAGGAAAACATCTGCCCGAAAAGCTCGGCGGTTGTGCGAAGGTTGAGGGAAAGCCTGCGCGGCTGGCCGTGATGACAAACGATAAGCCCCCAGAGTTTCCCTTGCTGCAGTACGGATATGGACATGGAGGCCGCCACGCCCATGTTGCGCAAGTATTCCAAATGGATGGGCGAAACGGCGCGCAGGCCACTCAACGAAAGATCCAGCGGGGTAGCGTGCGATGCGCCGCTCGCCTTGATGACAGCCACGGTGTCATCCACGTCCGCAATGAGCCGCAGTGTGTTGCGCAGATAAAGCTCGCGCGCCTGGCGCGGTATGTCGGAAGCCGGGTAATGCAGGCCCAAGTAAGACTGAAGCGTCGATTGCATACGCTCGGCAACCACTTCGCCGCTGCCGTCTTCATCGAATCGATAAATCATGACGCGGTCGAAACCCGTCAGCGCGCGCACTTGGCGTGCCGCCTCGCGGCAGAGTTCCAGGACGGTCACGGGGCTCTGCAGCCGGGAGATCATCGTGCGCGTCGACGATGCCGCATCGAACTTGTTTTCATCCACACTGGGTTCTGCTTCCACCACGATCCAGTCGCCACTTCGGTGCACGGCAAGATCGAAATGCCTGCCTGGCTGCAGCGGCACATTGAACAATCGCTCGACCGCCGTGGGCGATGACATGGCCTGGACCGCGCCGCGTATGGCGTGCATGGCGTGCGGTAACAACAAGTCATCAAGTGCCCGCCCTAACGTTACCTGTGCAGGCAGGTTGAGGTATTCGGACACATTGTTCGAAACATGTCCGATGCACCAGTTACTGGACACGGTCAGCAAAAAGCCGAAAGACTGGATGGCCCCGAGCAAATGAATCGGCTCCCGATCACACAGCGTGGTGTCGAGTTCAGTAATTTTCATTGGAGGCGCCCGCAAACAGCATTGAAGCGTTACCGCGGCAGCACCATGAGATCTCGGGCGCTGTAGAGGGCTAGACGCAGATTGGGCTTGATACGCCGAAAGCGCAATGGTTGCCCCGTTTGAAGTCGGACGTATCTGGATGTGTGCCTAGCTCGAAGTCTCAACGGCGAGAGCTGTGAGCCAAACAAATCCACATAACCAGTGGAACATATTTCACCCCTTGTCACGCCTCGTGTTTATGTCAGCTTTGGGTCGATCAGCGACCATGAGGCAAGAGCGGCCCGATACCAGTCGACACTCTCCACTCAAAGTCGCTGACCGGCCATGAACAGCCGTTCGGCTATCCGTCTAACTACGCGGGTGCAGCGGCCTTTATCAGTCGCGCTTAAGCGTTGTTCGGCAACCCCACCTTTACGCGGTACCGATGCGCTGCCTGTTTCGCGCGATTGCCGCACATAGACATACTGCACCACCGGCGTGCGTGTCCGCGCGTGTGATCGGCGAACAACAAGGTGCAGACCGGTCCTTCGCACGCTTTCACATATGAAAAGTTTTCCTGGCAAATCAGTTGCGCCAACGATTCGGCGATCGGAATCAGCAAGGTTTCGGGTGACGCCCAGCGACGCGATTTCAGCAAGCGAAAAGCGGAAGGCTCATCGCTCTCTTGAACGACGATTTCGTTGAACGCTTCATCGCGTCTGAGTAGCTGATTGAGCGGTTCCAGATTCGATAGATCGGCTGCTTTCAGTGCATGCCCTTTATGAATCTGCACGAACGTCCGAAACCACTCGCGCAAGCTGCGTGCCTGGGCTGCCAGGCGATCGATTTCTCCCGGAATCGCCCGCGCCCGAATCGAATCGAGCACGTCATCCGACACCAGCTTCGATTGCTGGAGCCAGCTAAGCAGCCCCTCGCCGTCGTCGAGCCAATCGACGGGGGTGTCCACCGGGGTGGCGACGGAATTCAGGAAATCCAGGCCGACGGAGTCGGCAATGAAAAGGGCGGGCATTGGCTGCGGCACGTGTTTTCTCCTTGGATCCAAGGTAACCGCCTAAAAAGGTGTTGACAAGTTATTTTTGATGAGAGTAACCTTCAAATCTATGTTGAGGCGGTTACTTTGATTTCAAGTCCAGATCGCCTCGGACCACCGGCTTTTAAACCAATGGGAGAGGTGATATGGGCAACACAATCGCAACCGTCGTATTAGCCCATGGGGCATGGGCCGACGAATCGAGCTGGAGCAAGGTCGTGACATTGCTCCAGTCTAAAGGCATCAAGGCAGTTACTTTCCGGCTGCCATTGTCGTCGCTGGCCGACGATGTAGCGGCCCTGGACAAAGCGCTCGCCCTATTGGACGGCCCGGTCGTTCTGGTCGGTCACGCTTATGCCGGGGCAGTGATTGCCGCCACGCACAGCGTAAAGGTTCGTGCGTTGGTTTATATCGCCGCGCTGGCACCAGATGAGGGCGAGACCGTCGCCGATGTGTTCAATCGCTACGGACACGACGACAAATCGCCAAAAATCGCGCCCGGTGATGATGGCCTGATCTGGCTTGCACCGGAAACGTTCGGCATCGCATTTGCGCAGCACGCATCGCCGGCAGAACAAAAAGCGCTCGCCGCGAAACAACTGCCCATTTCACCGGCGGCCATCACCGTTCAGGTCGAGCGCCCGCTTTGGAGAGATGTACCTGCCTGGTATCTGGTGGCACAGCACGACCACATGATTCCTGAGAAGACGCAACGCTTCATGGCCGAACGCATGAATGCGCGTATCAGCACTTATCCGGTCGATCACATTCCCAGCATCACCGCACCCGAGCTCGTCGAGAGCCTGATTGTCGATGCGGTGCGTTACGTCGACGGCTGATCGAAGTCACTTCAGCCAACCATTCAACGCTTCACAACGACGTCATTCCCAGGAGGAATCACCATGTCCGCCATTCAATACCGCCGTGCCAATGTAGATGGCCTAAATATCTTTTACCGTGAAGCAGGTTCAACCGGTAAGCCCAAATTGCTGCTGTTGCACGGCTATCCGAGTTCTGGGCGTATGTTCCGCGATCTCATTCCGTTGCTCAGCGATCGCTTTCATATCATCGCGCCTGACCTGCCGGGATTCGGGCAATCGGATATGCCGTCGCGGAATCAATTCAGCTACACGTTCGACAACATCGCGAACGTTATCGATCGTTTCACCGAAGTCGTCGGATTCGATAGCTTTGCCGTCTATGTTTTCGATTACGGCGCCCCGACTGGCTTCCGCATTGCGGTAAAGCACCCCGAGCGCATCACCGCCATCATTTCGCAGAACGGCAATGCATACGAAGAAGGATTGAGCGAAGGCTGGAATCCGATTCAGGCTTATTGGAAAGACCCTTCAGCGGCAAATCGTGAAGCACTGCGTGCGTTCCTCACACCGGAAACGACACGCTGGCAGTACACGCACGGCGTGGCCGACGAAACGTTAGTGTCGCCCGACGGCATTGCGTTGGACAACTATTACCTGGCACGCAAGGGAGCCGACGACATTCAGTTGGATCTGCTCCTGAACTATCAGAGCAACGTCGCGCTCTACCCAACTTTCCAGGCTTACTTCCGCAAGCATCACCCCCGTTTTCTCGCGGTGTGGGGAAAGAACGATCCGTTCTTCCTGCCGCCGGGTGCTGAAGCTTTCAAGCGCGATATACCGGACGCACAAGTCAGCTTCCTCGATACAGGCCACTTCGCACTGGAAACACATGCGAAAGAGATCGCCGAAGCCATCCGCGGCTTTCTTGCTGCTTGAGACCATCGATATAACGCGCATCGGGAGCATGTCATGTCACAGTCAACGGCCATAGTCACGGGTGCGAGTCAGGGTATCGGGCGCGCCACGGCGATTCGTCTGTCCAAAGATTTCAAAGCAGTGGTGCTTGTCGCCAGGAATCGTGAGCACTTGTTGGAAACGGCCGCATCGATCGAGGCCAACGGTGCGAAAGCGTTGATTCTCGATCTCGATTTGGCGAACAAAGCCGCGGCGAAGATTGTGGTCGAGGAAACATTGGAAGCCTTTGGCCGTATCGATGCGTTGTTGAACATTGCGGGCGCCGTGCCGCAAATCGATCTCTTCGACATGACCGACGAACAGTGGGACGGCGGTATGGCGCTCAAGCTGCACGGCGCCAGACGCCTGACCATCGAGGCATGGCCGGCGTTGAAAGAAGTGAGAGGATCGGTTGTCATCATGTCCGGTAATTCCGCGATCTTCCCGAAGGCGCCTTATGCTGCCGTCGGAACAATTAATGCCGCTATCGCCGCGCTCGCTAAGGCATTTTCCGATCGGGGCATTACCGACGGCGTGCAGGTCAACAGCGTGCTGCCGGGTCCGGTGATGACGGGGCGTCGTCGCTCCTATCTTGAACACTGGGCGCCGTTGCACAACATGACGCCCGAGGAAGCGATGGAACATTTCCCGCGCGAGGCTGGCATTGCGCGCTATGGCGAGCCGGAAGAAATCGCCGAACTCATGGCGTTTCTCGTTTCGCCCGGCGCGCGCTGGATGACGGGTTCCATGCTGCGCATGGACGGTGGAGAAGTGAAATCTGTCTGATTACTGCGGCGGCAAAATACGACTGCCGCCGCATTAACTCCGTGGTTGCTTGGCGCGATTCGACAATTCGTAGCTCGGCGTGGACACGGGACAGTTTAAGTTTGCCGAAGGCGGCTTCTCCGAGCTCGGCACGGTCACGATCACCGATGAGGGCTACACGACATGCTGGTTAGGGTGAGCCCGCTGACGAACAAGGCATCCAATGGTTGCGCGAACGCCTTTTTCATGCGAACCAATGCATCGATCATTTCGTCAGAACGGGGTCTTGGAATTGCGCCGTGACCGATTCAGTCGTGATCGGTATGACGAGAAATATCCACAAAGCCTTGCTGATCGTCTTACGGTCCTCTCCCGGGTCCTGCCAATATCAGAACGGTCGAATCGAGGTGGTCCGCTTAGGGTCGAACATTGTCAGTTCGAGATATCGGCGCAAGCTAGCAGACTCCCCCATTTCGGTAGCGCCCCGAGCCAGGGTCGCTATCCGGCTAAGAAGAGACGGTCAGCCGCCTAAAGATGCCGCCCCAAAGCGGACGCTCGCCAACGGCAGAAATGGGTCGAAAGCGGACCTCTCTCGGGCGTTGACTAACACAATGCAGCCGATGGCCCGACGAAATCGAGGCTCAGCCTCTTCTTTGGTTCACGTTTATGCGATAGATACTTTCGGTGCGATATGTGGCGACTTCTTAGCTGCTTTCTTCGCGGCTAACTTTTTGACAGTGACTTTTTTCGCAACAGCTTTTTTTGCAATAACCTTCCTGGCGGTCGGTTTTTGGGCCAAAGATTTCTTAACAGCCTTCTCAACGGTTTTTTTAGCGGAAGCTCCCTTTTTTCCCGCTCTTGCTGACTTCTCGGAGATAAGCTCTGCAATCTTCTTAGTGTGGCTCGCACCCGTAAGTAGGTAGCTCTCGACTGTGCCCTTTTTGACTGAAGTAGTGAGCCAAGCTGGGGCAATGCCGCGTCCAGTCCACGTCTGTGATGCGTCATCTGGATTCGTGTAAATGATCTGAGTAGGCCGCTTTTTGCTGTTGCTTCGACCGACCAACTTATTGGTCGTCGACTGACTCAATTTTGCGGCAGATCCCGATTTTGAAAAGAGATGCGGATATAACTGTTGTAGTGAAAAACCGTGTGCCTTTATCAAGTCATCATGACTTGCACGTGCTGCGACTTTTGATTCTTTTTCGAGCTTTTCTAGCTTGCTTTGATCTTCCTTAATCTTCGCTTCGAGCTTCGCTTTTTCTTCAAACACCGTTGTCATTGTTATTCCTGTGGGATTGCATGCTATTTGATCGTATCCCGCGCAATAGCTAAGTTCAATTAGATCCAAGATTTCATATTTAAATAAGTTGGCTCGCTTCTACGCCCACGCTTCTTCCCCACGTAGCCAAATCCGCTCAATTCGATAAGCACACCGCAACCGCTTTCGCTGAGGTAGGCGCTCCGGATCCAAAGCCGCTCGCTGCGATAGTCAAAGTGCGAACGGCTTACAAGGCCAGCGGCAACGAAGGCGCTGACGCAGATCATCAGATATTTCAACAACTTGTACTCTTTCAAGCATTTCACTTTATACACACGCCAGTGGATGCAGCAACCTACCCGCCCCACCTTTGCCACCGACACAGCCACCTATAACGATGTTCCTCTACCGGACCAGGCATTCACCGCCAAGCGCCACCTACAAGGTATACGAGCGCACATGTCACTCCTTAGCCCATAGATTCGGACAAACAGCATTGCAGTTGGTGGGTAACGAGAACACGCTGCAGCGACTCGGGGTAGCACCTACGTACATATCCATGTGCTCAGTAATAAGAGTTACTGACATAGCCAGGAACCACAAAACGTATTTTGAGTCGCTTACATCAAGTGCTGCAGCCGTCGGCTACTAGAGCATTGCAAACGCGCACTACTGAAGGGCGCGACCTAACTGGTCAGAAGGGTACTCACCCACCATCACGAGCGCCTGTGTGACTTGCACGCGGTGTCCCGGCACAGCTCTATTCTGAGTCGGCCGCTAAAGGTTAGCGCTCTTATTAGCCCTGAGAACAGATCACTAAACAACACTCGCCTACGGCTATCGGTCCCCTATTCTCAATGATGGCGATTACCGATCACCTATCGCTAAAGTGCTTAAGGCGACAAGAGACACTAATGACGCGCCGTGGAGCTGGCTCCCCGCCGCTACGCATGCTGATGCCTACCCGTGTAGAGCATCTACGCCATGACTAGTCCACATTCGACCATACCGATAACAGACAACTCTTCGTGGACTGATCCGATGCAATGCATGACGCATCTGATGTCGGTAGGTACTCCGGTCATCGGTTCCACCTGACAGGTAAAGCGTCGGCTATCGCCTGACACCAGCCGGATCGGGCCAGACTCACGGAGCAGCTCTACAGTGCGCCCTCATCGACATGGACGATGTCAGCAGCTGGAGTACACGCCTGTAGGCTTAGGTCGCTATATGCGTCCGCTAATGGCTATCGCCCGGATGGCCAGCATCGTTGGTTGATGATGCTTCCAATGCTTACTCAGACGCATGGCGACCCTTTAGTAAGGGAGCAGTAAACATTTACTGCTCTGCTTATAGTTATGGGTTGAGTAAGAGTTAGGTGGTCAGGCATAGCGCCTGATGATCAACAGAGAACGTTGAGTAGGGCGTAAGCAAGAGCATTCCCTTTACTAGGTTGTAGAAGGGGAGAAGCAGTACGCGCACATACCGTTTCTCTTTTTTGCTACCTGAAAGGTAGCGATAGTCACCCACTAATGAGCCCGCGAGCCTGTTCGCGGGCTTTCTTTTTGATCTAAGCAAATGAGGCATCAACATGGTGAGTTATCACGTATACGCAAAGATTGAGAAGGACGGCACCACGGAAGAGAGTAGTGCCGACATCTCCGGTCAATTAGGGCAGCAAGCTACGCACGATGTTTTTGGTACTTCGCCCAAAGTTTTCTGGCAGGCGGCCGATAAGTACGAGAGAGCTAGCGGTAGGACGTACCGCGAATATCGCATAGCTCTGCCACTTGAGTCTCGTCGCTTTCTGCTAAAGGAGGGAAATTGATATGGCTAGTTACCATGTAAGAGCGAAGAGTGGGAAGAAAGGCTCGGCAGAGGAACATGGTGCGTACATATCACGCGAGGGAAAGTACGCAGCGCGTGGGGATCTGATTGAAGCTGGGTACGGCAACTTGCCGTGGTGGGCAGAAGGTCGGCCTGGCTTATATTGGAAAGCGGCAGATCAGTACGAGCGCGTCAACGCCGCAGCCTATCGCGAATACCAAGTCGCGCTGCCGTCGGAGTTAAGCACAGACGATGCAGTGGCGCTTTCTTATCAAATGGCGGAAGTGCTCGTTGGGGATAAGCCATTTCAGCTAGCGATTCATGCACCGAAGTCCTCGTTGGAGGAAGAGATCAACTTGCACATGCACCTGATGTATTCGGAGCGCATGGACGATGGTATTGATCGATCGCCTGATCAGATGTTTAGACGATACAACCGCGAGCATCCAGAAAAAGGGGGGCGGCAAAAAGATAGTTGCGGAATGGACTGGATGGAAGTTCGGAATAACATGATCGACGTACGTAGAGCACTCGCAAAGTTGCAAAACAATGCGTTAGCGGCAGCCGGTTTTGATAGCCGCGTTGACCACCGTTCGCTGCAAGAGCGTGGCATCGAACGGACGCCCGAAAGACATTTAGGTCAGGCCCGCATCAAGCAGCTGTCCAAGGAAGGCAAGCAAGCCTATGTTGAAGCGAGGCACGCTCAGCGCGCCCCCATCTACGATGCGTGATAGACCGCCGTTTGACAGCCTGTGAAACGTGAGATGGCAAATGATCGGCTATCCGTCAAACTGCAGAGATTACCGGGATAACATGGTCACACAATGCAAGTAATGGGTAGTTTGCAAGATGTCTCTCAACGACGCTGGAACTTACCTGCTGATGATCGAAGGTATCCACTCAGCTGTTCGTTACATGAAGAACACGGCGTAGCGGTACGCATACGTGATCGAACAAGCGAGGCAGGTGCATTCACACAGCGCATTAATCAGGGAGTTGCGTTGATGGATACCAGAGTTTGCCGACGTACACATACACCCCCGATTTGAAAAACGCTCGTTAGCTTCGATTTGCACGTCCCGTGGGCGCTCACCAGACTTGCCCTATGCAATGCGCGGGTCATCCTGGTCTTGTGACGGCTAAGCGTATTACCCGACCTGTACACGGACGCAAATAATGCGATTCGTGCGCTTATGCGCACGAATCGCATTAATCTGTCGCAGACCCTATAAGTATTTTTCCGAAGCCGACCAAAAACAAAGCCAGCTATTTAGCCGGCCTTGTTTGCTCCAACCTAGAACTGTAAAGGATAACCAATCTCGTCGCTAAAAAAGATGGTCAGCGGCCCCGACGGTTTCGGCGTGGGGTAGAGGTGTTCCACTCGCACTATGTCGCGAGCCACTAACACCTCCAAAGCCGCCTTGAATGGACCTTTGCGAACCGGCCCGCAGTGGTTCGCTTCACTACGAGCAAACATCTGGGGGTCCTTGGGCGGATTGTGGTAATTGCGATTGCTCTCAGTACGTTCCAGCTGCATCCGATACAAATAGGCCCGGAGCTTTTCAGCGTCTTTAAGTGCTTGAGGCACTTCATAACGCGGCACGAAGATGCGCGTAAATTCATGCAGATGCCAGGAGACAATTGCGATGGCTCGCTCAAGGGTATCGATGGTGATGCGACCCGGCTGGTTAGAGAAGTAGTGGAGGATGCCTGCGAGCCGAGCCGTAATCTCACATGACTTCGCAGCAAAATCCTTCACATCACGCAACGAGCCAAAAGGGTGGATCGACTCTTCTGTTCCATTCACTAACGAGATCCAACGTTCTTTCGCTTCAGCGCTGAAGCGAATGACATCACGTTTAGGCGCACCGCTCGCGACGCGGCGGGCGTACTCTTCAAGCAACTCCCTTACGCGAGCGTGGAACAGTGGGAGATGCGTCCATTCTCCTTCGTATCCAGAGATATAGCGGTGACCTTGTGTTGATTCCGGCCAACCCACCAGATATCGCGCGAAATAGCCGACGCCCCGCGCTTTTTCGCCGTGCGTTTCCACGTAATCATGGAACACGCTCGGCTGCACATAAATACTCGTTGTCACGCGCGGGTGACGTGCCAACAGGTTTCGGTTATTGCCACGATCCAGCGAAAGCGAGGACCCGTCCCATGCCGAGTTAAGCCAAGACAGGTGTTTCATGGCTTCACCGTTAAGCAGGATATCGCCTTCATTTGACATCAGCGCGATAGACTCGCCTTCACCACGCAGCGCCTCGGCAATTGATGTCTTGGTAATGTCGCTTCGGACAACCCGACGCAAGCGCTGCAGCACGGGCCTCACCATTGCATGATTTTCTAAATCAGTGGCGACTCCATCAGTTGGTTCGCCCTTTTCCGCGAGCTTTACCAGTTTGCGGCGCAGGCCGCGTTCAATGCTTTCCCAAATAGACTGCTTCATTTCACCAGCGGCCTTATCAGCTTCGTGCTTGATTGCCTGACGCTCGTCGTTTGCGTAAATGGGCGCACCCACGATGTTGTCTACCGTGGTTTTACGCTCGCCGGACTCGGCGATGCTGATCAGATTCATGGATAAAGGAATAAGGCGATCCACTTCAATCTTTCCTTCCGCCTCAGGCTGATCATCCGAATCGCTGCGATTTGCCTCGGAGATCGGTAGCGCGACGTCAGCAAGACCCTGACAGGCGATGCCCATGATTGTGACGAACGACATTCCAATCATTGCCTGCGGTGCTTTCAGATGCCTTTCCACTTCACGTGCAGCATTCTCGGTTATCAAATGAAACGCATCTGTGGGGTAAGGCGACGGCCGGTTGATGCTCATGCTGCGTCTCCTTCGCTCGAGCTAGCCTTTTCGTTAGGCAGTTCACGGCGTTTACGTTCGATTTCGAGGAGTTTCTTGAACGTAACCGACGCCACATTAATGCCGTCTTCGGCGAGTGCCTGGCGAATATCTTTCATGGACACACCGCGCTTAATCGCATCGACGATGTCGTCATAGTGCTTCGCGATCTTTTCCTGATTCGTCGTGCGCAACTTGGGTTGAAGCGATGCAAGCGTCAAGGAAAGCTTGCTGGTGGTCGAATTATTCTGAGTGGTGATATTGGACATGATTTTTCCCCTTAGTTAGTGGTGAGTGACTGCGGACGACGCGGCGTGTGCTTCGAGCCACGCAGTGATGTCGTGCTCCCACCAGCGAACGGACTTGCCGATATAGAAGGGTTTAGGCCACGTCTTGTCGTAGGCCGCATACTTAGGGTTCATGCGGGCGTAGATCTGGCTACGGCTTTCGCCGGTGAGCTCTTTAACGTCGGGCAGGCGAATGGCCTTCTTGCTTGCCTTCTGGCGAGCGACCTCGCTGAGGAGGTCCATCAGCTTGCGGTAGATGTCACTCAACGTGACGTTGCTGTGCTGATCGCTTTGCGCGTCGTTACGTGCGCTATCGCCCTTGTACTGGGAGGGATGAAACTGTCGTCGTGTTGCCGACGAAGACGCGATGGAATGTGTCATGACTTAACCTTCGGTGATGTGCCGGTTGGCAAAACGAAGATTACGCATCGCGTCACACGTCAGCGAAAGGCCTGCCTGCAGACCTTTTGACTGATTACTAGGGCTATGTTAGGGGAGTAATTCTGGCGGCGCAGGCGAGTCTTGAGCGCCTACGACGCTCGAGCGATTCTCGGTTTAATCAACTTCAATCTCACCTTCAGACGTTCTAGAGACCTCTGCCGTCATAACGTAGCCGCTCTCCAGGTAGCTAATAAAGCGCATATAGTGCTTACAGTCTTCAGGCAGAAATTCCGCTGGGACGCCTTCCTTAGTCTCTCGTGTAGCACTCGAAGCAGCGCTCGTCGTTTTTTTGCTGAAATACGAAAAAGCTTCGAACATTTCAGGGTAAGGGCCTTTGGCACTCGCCCAGCTGTCCAAAGTATTTCGCAGCCTGTCCAGCGCATCGTTTTCTTTGCTAAATTTCGTTTTTTCGGGAGTTAGCGCGTCGAGTTCCTCAATAACGGCCATGGCCTCATCTGATCTCTCGATTAGGTGATAGACCGCTTCTTTTGCTTGCACGACGCTTTTGATCGATTTGTTACTTTTAATTTTTTCCAACGCCGCTAGGACGATGCCCCTTTTGCGCATACTAGATATCGCGTGTTTCGAAGATGCGGCCTTGGACATAGCCTGGGTCAATGTGGGGGTCGTATTCATCCCAAGCTGGTAATAAGCGATAGCTATGAGATGCCATGCTCTGCCCTGATCCCCTTCTTCGCACAACCTACGGGCTTCTTGAAAATAAACAGCGGATATGAGCATCCACTTGTAAGGATAGGGACGCCTACGGTCCCATTTTTCAGGGACGATGGCTCCCATCGTAATCTCATACCGAAGCCACTCGACGTAGGAATATAGAAGCGTGTCGTGCCGATCTGCCAACAGTTTCTCAGCGAAAGCCCACAGGTGGCTAACGTCCCGTTCCGGAATGTTCAACATCTGCTCGTGCCAGAGGTTGATGCCGTTCGTAACGAGCAGAGATGGATGAATTTCCCGCTCTCCTTCGTACTCATATAAGAAATGCGTCCTCGGTGCGCTGCTATAGGCTACGCCGACTTCTTTGATAGGGGGCGTCTCTAAGCCTTTGTCACTTTTCATTGGTGCGTTTCCCAAAATGTGAGTGATTTGAAAGTTGCGATGAAACGGTCAGGCGTGGACTAAAACGCTTATTTGAGTGGCGCGCACAGGATCCGCCGGCAGTGCCGCGGATTCCAAAGATATGAGTTTGGGGGATGTTCGCCCGTCGGCGTCAGCGGCAGTGTCGAAGCAACCAGCGCGAATATTTTTTCAGCGCGTTGTTTACGCGAACCACGGTAAATCGATATCCAGGGCCGGAATCGCTATGCGGGCATTTGTAATGTGATGTCGGAACACACGTTCTTCTTGCAGGGCTACGTATCGGATCGGAGAACGCTTGGCCTCGTCATAATTGTCGCGACTGATCACGGCGCTTTTGCTATCGGCTGCTTCGCGCAAGATTGATTCGTCAGCCCGAGTGTCATCTGGGACGATCATGACAAAACGCGCTCCAGTTTGGTACCGCAACCATGCTGTCGCCGCGTTGCCTCGTGGGCATCCGGGCAATTTGCGAATAGAGGGGTCGAAAATTATTACAACGGTCAGGCCCGACTTGATGAGAGCATCTGCCGCCGCCTTGATAGGACCTAGGCCAATGAAACCTTTTTCCATAGGCAAATGGCACATGTTGTTGCCATCTATTACCACTTTAGTAATACCTAAGGTCAGTACCCGCACCCGAGCCCGAGCTTCGCTCACAAACTTTTCCTGCCTTCGGATCAGCGGCTTTCTTTGTTCCGCGAATTCGCTTTGCAGGCGCCCTGGGCTGCTAGACCCTAGCTCTAGCTTACACTGCTCATGAATCCGACTTTTTTCCCACTTGATTTCCGTTGCCGAGAGAAGCTGCTGGTATCGCACAGCTATTTCGGATTTTCTGAGAAGGTCCTGCAACAAGGTGTCAATCGCTTCGATCTCATCGATTTGCTGGCCGATGGCTTTATCCACCGCCTCGTACTTTATCAAGTTGGCGATCCGGAGCTCTCTAAAGCTTTCGAGCTCCAAATTCAAAGCTTCTGAACTCTTCTTCGCTTGAACGAAGTCGAAAACTGCATGCTCCCGAATTCGTCCCTCAAGGTCTGCTGATCGGTTGTTAGAATCTTCTTGGCTAGCAAGCAGCGCGATGTATTGAGCGTGCCAAGTCGCCCATTGCTCTTCCCTGGCCTTTTTCGCTATTTCGAGCCGATCGTCAGCAAAGGTGGCAATACCCTTACTGGAGACAAAGACGGATGCGATATGCGCAATCGTGGCGACGCCTGCCCAAGCGTAATCCCAGTTGCTCCATGCATTCGAAGGTTTCGTCAGCTCGTATGCTTGGATGGTCGCTTGAATTGACTCGATCTCCGTCTTACAGCTCGTGATCTCTTCAAGTTCCTTTTCTTTGTTGTACAACGTGTAGCTATCGACTTGCCGATTTAAGTGCTGGATTTTCTGTTCTGTCTCGTAAATGGCAGTGTCGATCTTCCGCTTTTCTGCGGCGTACGGATTAAGGTCCATCTTTCTCGTTCGGTGAGGCACAACGACCTGAATCATAGCTGCTCTTCATCGCAGCTTTTCAGATGTATCGCTTACAGATGATTCTAAGATTGGAATTGAGAGCAAGGCACGAAAGGGGCGACATCAAAGTCGCTCTGAATCGATAACTTATGCCTTAAATTGCATTCACCATCCAGCGCGTTGACGCTTTTTTTTGAACAGGTCTAACCGCTCGAAGCTCGATTGCTGGCGGCTAGCGATAGCCGTTCAGATCGCTGGACTTCGACATCTTTCGAGAAGCAATACTGTTCGGCGTGCTTCGCATGGGGTCAACCAAGAAGTCAGCCCATTGCTGCATCATCTGCTTTCGCTCCCCCATGTATTCCGCATGATTGTAACTAGCACGAACTTTGTCACGTTCGGCGTGAGCCAGTTGGCGCTCAATCACGTCCGAACGGTACCCCATCTCATTAAGCATGGTCGAGGCGGTAGAACGGAACCCGTGAGCCGAAAATCCGATGCTGTCTTTTCCGTTAAATCCCATTCGCTCCAAAGCACGATTCAACGTGGTGGGCGTCATGCAGTCTTTTGGCCTTCGATAATTCGGAAAGAGCAAATCGCGCCCGCCGGTATATGTCTGCAGTTCTCGCAACAGTTTTAGAGCTTGGTGTGATAACGGAACAACGTGGGTTTCGCGCATCTTCATTCGTTCCGCGGGTATCCGCCACTCTGCGTTATCAAGGTCGAATTCAGACCATTCAGCCTTGCGGAGTTCAACGGTGCGGACGAAAGTTAACAGCATAAGCCGCAAAGCGATTACGGTAGTTCGGTATCCACCGTAATTATCTAACTCATTGATGAATTCAACGATCTGAGCGCGCGAGAGCGGCTTGTGATGCTCAACTTTCGAACGCTGAATAGCGCCCTTTAGCGCAGCAGCGGGATCACCATCAGCACGCTGCGTTGCAATAGCGTACCTAAAGATAGCTGAAGACCACTGCCGCACGAGAAGCGCAACTGTTTTCGCGTCACGCCCTTCGATGCGGCGAATGATTTCGAGTAAATGTGCAGCTTTTACACTACGAATAGGTAGCTTCCCTACATGGGGAAATACATCCAATTCCAAAAACCTTTGAACTTGACGCAGGTAGTAAGACGTCCAGCCGGTTGCCTTCATAGAAATCCACTCTCTTGCAACCGCCTCGAATGTATTTGCGTTCGCAAGATGGCCGGACAGTCGTTCAGCTTGTCGATGGTGCGACGGATGGGTTCCCATTTTGACTAGCGCTCGCGCCCTTAGATGTTCGGCCCGGGCTTCTGCTAGAGAGAGATTTGGATATTCCCCGATGGCAAAAACGTTCTCTTTTCCGCCTATGCGATAACGAAATCGCCAAAGCTTTGTACCCGTGGGACGTACCTCCAAATACAACCCGCCACCATCTGCGAGTTTGTTCGGTTTGGCCGTCCGTTTGGTGTTTCGAATCTTGGCGTCGCTTAAAGACATGATGCGGGTATCGGGCTTTGATACCCGCAACGGTACCCGCAAATTTTCTGGCTTGCAATGGATAAAGTTGGATCTCTGTGGACCGAAAACCTCGCTCCCATGCGGATTAGGAAACGCTGTTATACGGGCAAGGATTCCTATGGACGCTGATGACAGTTATCGATCATCAAAAGCATGGAGAGCCGGTCACTATTGGCGCGATAAAGTGCCCAGATCATAGCGCAGCCGCGCGCGTCACAGCCGATGGCTGACACTTCACCGCATTCGCTTCCAGGCCCTTCCCCATGCGCAATCTCATCGTGATACTGGGCGACCAGCTGGACCGGCAATCCGCCGTGCTGGAGGATTTTGACCCCGCTCGCGACGCGCTCTGGATGGCCGAATGCGCGGGCGAAGCCACGCACGTGTGGTCGCACCAGGCCCGCATCGCGCTGTTTCTGGCCGCCATGCGGCACTTCCGTGACGACATGCGCGCGCGCGACTGGCCGCTGCACTATCGGGCGCTCGGCGAGCACACGCATGCGCAACTCGATGACGTGCTGCGCGAAGACTTGCGCAAACTAAAACCCGAACGCGTAGTGCTGGTGCGCCCCGGCGAGTGGCGTGTACGTGAAGCGCTGCGCACGGTGGCCAAGGACGAAGGCGTCGAATACGCCGAGCGTTCCGACCGCCATTTCTTCATCGAGCCGGAGGACTTCGCCGAATGGGTCGGCGCGCGCCGTGAAATTCGCATGGAGCATTTCTATCGGTGGATGCGGCGGCGCTTTGACGTTCTGATGGATAACGACAAGCCGGCGGGCGGAAACTGGAATTATGATCACGACAACCGCAAGAGTTTCGGCAAGAAAGGTCCGGGCATGCTGCCCGCGCCCAAGCGTTTCGCGCCGGACGCGATCACCCGGGAAGTGCTCGATCTCGTGGCCGAGCGCTTTGGCGATCATCCCGGCACCCTGGACGCTTTCGACTGGCCGGTGACGCCGAAACAGGCCACGCAGGCGCTGAAGGATTTCATCGACCACCGGCTTGCAGCGTTCGGCCAGTGGCAGGACGCGATGTGGAGCGGCGAGCCGTGGCTGTACCACGCACGACTGTCCACGGCGCTGAACCTCAAGCTGCTCGACCCGCGCGAGGTGGTGCAGGCCGCCGTCAACGCCTTCAAGAACGGACGCGCCGAACTGGCTGCGGTGGAGGGTTTCGTACGGCAGGTGCTGGGCTGGCGCGAATTCATCCGCGGCATGTACTGGCGGGAGATGCCGAAGCTGCTGAAAGGCAACGCGCTGAAAGCCCATGCACCACTGCCCGCGTTCTACTGGAGCGGCGACACCGAGATGAACTGCCTGCGCGAGGCGCTGGCGCAGACGCTGGAGCACGGTTACGCGCATCACATCCAGCGGCTGATGATTACCGGCAATTTCGCCCTGATGCTGGGCGTGGAACCGGCGCAGATCCACGCCTGGTACCTGGCCATCTACGTCGATGCGGTGGAATGGGTGGAAGCGCCCAATACCTTGGCGATGAGCCAGTTCGCCGACGGCGGCAAAATGGTGTCAAAGCCGTATTGCGCGTCGGGCCGTTACATCCAGCGCATGAGCAACTACTGCGACGATTGCCGCTTCAAACCGGACACGGCCGTCGGCGACGATGCCTGCCCGTTCACCACGCTGTACTGGGATTTTCTCGATCGCCACCAGGCCCGTTTCGCTCATCATCCGCGCGCCGCACTGCAGTGGAAATCGCTTGAGCGACTGAGCGACGAGCAGCGCAAGGCGATTCGCGCGCAGGCCGTAGCGCTGCGCCGGCAACTCGCAAAAACCGATTGACCGCGATCAGCGAGCGGGCGGCGCTGGAAACGCCAGCAGTTGATCGGTATAGGTTTCCACCACGAGGCTGAAAGGCTGATTGTCACCGGTATAAAGCACCGCCCGATGCTGCAGGATCTGCGGCGGAATCCGCAGCTTGTTACCCGGTTGCGCGGGCGCGACGCCAAGCGTTTCCCAACCGTCCCGCAGCGGCGACCACAGCACTTTCGCATCCAGCGTCTGCCGCCGAAAATGCAGCGGCTGCACCACTTTGCCGAACGGCGTATCGCTATCGTCGAGCTGGCTGTTCATCACCGCCGTCAGGCGCGCCGGCACGTACCAGTTGTCCGCTTCGGACAATACGTGCGCGCCGCACATCAGCTGCACGCGCCGGTATTTCACCGGCTCCTGCATGCTGATGCCCATCGTCGTGCGCCATTTGGCCGGCAGCGGCTTGTCCTGCCCATGCACGCGCTGCGCGATCACCTTGGCCGGTGCAGCCAGATCGTGCGCGCCACACCAGCGTTCCAGCGTCAGCGTAGCGCTGTCGTGACTGAGCAGGTCGGCGTTGAGCGTTTCGATCAGGGCCAGCGCCTCGGCGCGGGCCAGTGGCGTGTCCGGCCATGTCGCGGGTGCGGCGTCGAGCGCCATTGCTGGAATCGTGCCGGCGGCCCAGACCAGCGCTGCCGCACCGATGATTTTCCCCGTCGTCACAGGCCTTTTGCCGCCTGTGCGACCGCGCGAAACAGCGCGCGGCCCTTGCTCATGGTTTCTTCCCACTCGGTGGCGGGGTCGGAGTCGTAGACGATGCCGGCGCCGGCCTGCACATGCAGGCGGCCGTTCTGGATCACCGCGGTGCGGATGGCGATGGCGGTGTCGGCGTCGCCCCACCAGCCGATCCAGCCGATCGCACCGGCGTAGATATTGCGCTTGTACGGCTCCAGCTCCTGAATGATTTCGAGCGCGCGGATTTTCGGCGCGCCGCTGAGCGTGCCGGCCGGGAACGTTGCCTTGAGCACGTCCATATAGCTTAGTCCGGGCCGCGCGGTGCCCTGCACTTCCGACACGATGTGCATCACGTGCGAATAGCGCTCGATCGCAAACGATTCGCTCACTTCCACGCTGCCTGTCTCGCTGATGCGGCCGATGTCGTTGCGGCCCAGGTCGATCAGCATGACGTGTTCGGCGCGCTCCTTCGGATCGGCCAGCAGCTCGGCTTCGAGCGCCTGATCTTCCGCTTCGGTCGCGCCGCGCTTGCGCGTGCCGGCAAGCGGGCGCACGACAACCTTGCCGTCTTTCAGCCGCGCCAGAATTTCCGGCGACGAGCCGACGATCTGCGTATCGCCCAGATCGACGAAGTACATGTAAGGCGACGGGTTGAGCGCGCGCAGCGCGCGGTACACGTCGATCGGGCGCGCATTGAAACCCACGCTGAGCCGCTGCGACGGTACCACCTGAAAAATATCGCCGGCGCGGATGTATTCCTTCGCGCGTTCAACCACCGCCTCGAACTCTTCGCGCGTGAAGGACGAGGTGAAATCGCTCTCATCCACCAGCGCGGCGGACTGCGTCGGCGAGGGATACGAAGCGCCGCCCTGACGCAATCGGTAGACCAGCGCATCCAGCCGCCGCTGCGCATTGGCATAGGCCTGCGGCTGTGCCGGGTCGGCGTGCACGATGAGATACAGGCGGCCCTTGAGGTTGTCGAACACCGCAACCTCTTCGGCCAGCATCAGCAGCACGTCGGCTGTGCCCAGCTCGTCGGCGCGATCCCACTGCGCGAGGCGTGGTTCGATATAGCCGATGGTCTCGAAGCCGAAGTAGCCGACCAGGCCACCGCTGAAAGCCGGCAAACCGGGCAGCTGCGGCACGTCGTATTTTTTCCGCAACACCTCGATTTCGGCGAGCGGATCGGCGACATGGCGACGCTCGGTCACTTCACCGGAATCTTCCACCTCCAGCGCGTGTCCGCGAAACCGGTATACGCGTTTGGCCGGCAGGCCGATCATCGAATAGCGGCCCCAGCTGGCGCCGCCTTCGACCGATTCGAACAGAAACGTGTAACGCCCATCGGCCAGTTTCACATACACCGAAAGCGGCGTATCGAGATCGGAAAACACTTCGCGCACCAGCGGTATGCGCGTGTGGCCCTTTGCCACCAGCACGTCGAACTCGTCTCGGGAAATCACTGGCCGGCCTGACTCTGAAAAGCGGTTGCTGAAGATAGCAGGCCAGAGCCAACCGTGACATTCGAACGGCCAACGCTCGACAGCGATCCAGCGCACGTCTAATCTCGGCTGGGCAAGTTACTCAGGGGATGCAACGCCGTTTACGACCGCGTTGGCTGGACCATCCAGCCAACGGATCGGGATGCGTTGCCCAACGACACGACGACAGGGAATTTGAACGTGACCATCAATAGTGCGCTCTGGCTTGGCCAGGACGGAAAAAAATACGGGCCATACAGCGAAGGGGACGTTCGCCAGTGGCTGGCCGACGGCACGGTGGCCGCCGATGCGCTGGCCTGGCGCGAAGGCATGCCGGAATGGGTGCCGTTGAGTCATCTGCTCGCGGTGGCAGCGAGCGAGCCGCCGACTGACGTTCCTCCGGCCGCAGGCGGCTATGCCACCGCGCCGCTCTCGGCACAGCCGCGCGACCGGGTGGGGCTGTACGAGGCCGAGCGTGCGGATTTTCCGCCACCGCCTTCGCTGCACTGGGGGCTGGTCCTGCTGCTGGGCATGCTGACATTCGGCATCTTCGCCATTGTCTGGCCGTTCGTTCAAGCGCGCTGGGTTCGCCGCATAGACGAACGGAGCAAGGCCACCGTGCTGCTGGGCGCGGCCTTTGTCTGCTGGCTCGTCGGCGAAATCACATACTTCACCGGACTAACGTCAACGGCCGGCTCGCCGGGCCTGGTCGCGTTCGGCGGTTTGCTGCTGCTGGTGTTTCTAATTCTGTACGTGGTGGCTTATTTCGCCATGGCCGGGTCGATGCGCCGCCGCTTCAGCAGCGCGGAGCTGCCGCTGGAGATCGGCGGTATCACCCTGTTCTTTTTCACGCTGTATTACCTGCAGGCACAGCTGAGCTGGCTGGCGCGCTGGCGCAAGACCGGGCAAACCGTGCCCAAGGCCTCCAAGGCGGTGTTCTGGGTGCTGTTTTTTCTGCTGACCTTTTTCTTTGCGATGTTGGCCGCCATCGCCATTCCGGCCTATCAGGACTATGTAGTGCGCGCGCAGGTAACCGACAGCATGGTGCTGGCGACGCAGGCGGAGACGGCTTTCAGCGAGTTTTACCGCGCCCGCCACGACGTGCCGATGGACAACATGGCGGCCGGCCTCGTGCCAAACACATCGTTGACGGGCAAGTACGTTTCCAGTCTGGACGTATCCGGCGGCAAGATTACCGTGGCGTTCAACACGCTTCGCGCCAGCGCGGTCCTGCGCGACAAGGTGCTGATACTGACGCCCACCATTAACGCCGCCGGCATCAGCTGGAATTGCAGCGCCCAGAGCACCGTACCCAATCGGGATCTGCCGCCGTCATGCCGCCGCTGAAACAAGAGCGTACCGATCGACTTTGCGTCGGTTGGGCCGAATCATGCGACGGCTAATGCGCCGGCTTGCCGCCGGGTTTCGATACCGGCGGCGGGTTGGCATAACGTGAGGCGTCGACCACCTGCCGGAACAGCGCGATGACCTCGGCACGCTTCGGATCCTTGGCGGCGACCGTCATCGACCAGCTGAAGCGATTGCCGGCCGCTTTGCCGGGGTCGCAAAATACCACCACGTCGTCGAGGCCATCGCTGCCCTGGTAGTGCAGACCATGGCACGCCATTGCCTTGGGGCTGAGCGGAAACGCGCTGACCTGGGCCTTGGGATCTTTCTTCAGATAGTTCGCCTGATCGGCCTGCCATTCTGCGGCAAGTGAGGGCAGCTTGCGGGGCCACACATTGAGTACCATGACGCGCTCGGGATTGCCGCTCCAATCGCCCTGATAGATCACGAAATTCACGCCGATGGCCCCAGCGTACTTGCAGCAATCCGCCGTCCAGCCGCTTGGTGCATGCGTCGTGATCGACCACGCGGGCGCGCCAGCGTCGGCGTTGCCCTCTGCGGCGACTTCGTTATGGTCCACCGGCTTTGCGACCTGCGCAGTCGCTGTAAATACCGACAGCAACAGCAGCGCAAGCATCACGTTTCGGCGGCGCGTCATCGTTTGTTCCGCTGGCTGATGTGGTGCAGGATGTGGATGTGGGCGATGCTGCGACTCAAGGCGCGCTCCTGGCGGGTGGGATGAAGCGTGCTATGTGAGCGACAATGGTACAAGCGTCGTGCGGATTGCCAGCCTGGACGCCCTTAAGCCCATTTCTCCAGGGAGAAACGTCGCAAGAGCCTGGTTGTCCCGCCGTTTCGAATTATTTCGGCGCCCTCGGGAACCAAACAGAATATCGTGCGGTCTGATTACTTGATTGGTGCATCCCTGCCTTGGCAGGGCCGATTTGCGCGGCTGCTGAACTCCCCCGAGGTAGCCGCATCGGCAAGTGTCAATCGTTGGTGTTTCCTCTACGTCTGACGACGTTTATCCCGGCGCTGCCCTGCGCCGGGATTTTTGTTTGCGCCGCCGATTCGGCGACATCCCGATATCAGCCGATGGCCTTGCGCATGGCGGCGATTTCAGCGCGATAGTCTTTCGCATGGAAGATCGCCGATCCGGCGACAAATGTATCGGCACCGGCCTCGGCGATGGCACCGATGTTCTCGGCGGTTACGCCACCATCAATTTCGAGACGGATCGCGCGGCCGCTTTCATCGATGCGCCGGCGCACCTGGCGCAATTTCTCCAGCGCACCGGGAATGAACTTCTGCCCGCCAAAACCGGGATTCACCGACATGATCAGGATCAGGTCGAGCTTGTCCATCACGTAGTCGAGGTGATCCAGCGGCGTGGCCGGGTTGAACACCAGGCCGGCGGTGCAGCCAGCATCCTTGATCAGGCCGAGCGTGCGGTCGATATGCTCGCTGGCTTCCGGATGAAAGCTGATGCCAGTGGCGCCGGCCTTGGCGAAATCCGGCACGATGCGATCGACCGGCTTCACCATCAGATGCACGTCGATCGGCGCGGTGATGCCGTATTTGCGCAGCGACTCCAGCACGGCTGGCCCGATCGTGAGGTTGGGCACGTAGTGGTTGTCCATTACATCGAAATGCACCCAGTCCGCGCCCGCGGTCAGCGCGGCAGCGGTGTCATCACCCAGTCGCGCAAAATCGGCGGCAAGGATGGAAGGAGCGATCATCGGGGCTTGCTTGCTCATGGGGAAACCTGATTTGGAGACGAGGGGCGAGTAGCGAGGCGCGAGTGCCGACCTCTATGGCCAAGATGCTGGCGCTGACGCCGTCTTGCAAGTTTGCCACGATGAACCATTCAGGGCGCCCTCGTCACTCGTGCCTGGCGCGTCACTTGAACCCCCGCTGCTCCTTGATCCGGTCGTAGGCCGCATTGATTTCGCTGGCGCGCGACTCGGCCTGCTTGCGCATGCTTTCGGGCAGATCGCCCAGCCGGTCGGGGTGGTGCTCGGAGATCAGCTTGCGATAGGCGCGTTTCACCGCGCGATCGTCCACGCTGCGTTCGATACCCAGCACGGTATAGGGATCAGGGCCAAGCTGGGTTCGCTGCGGCGGCACATAACCGCCGCCCGACCCATAGCCCGTGCTGCGGCTGTAGCCGCGCTGCCCGCCGCCGTTCCAGGCGTAGCCTTTCATGGCCATCAGCGCCATCAGCTCCATTTCGCTGACCCGCAGGGCGAAGGCGAGCTGGCGCAAAATCGCCATCTTCTCCGGCGCCGGATTACCTTCGGCCAGCACCGTGTCGATGACCACGTCGAGCACTGGAAACGCGTGGTCGCGGCGCAGGCCGACCCAGCCGCGCAGTTCATTGATGGTGCGGGTGACGTCGAACTCCGGCTGCTTGCCGGCGTTGAAGCTGGCGGCGGCCTGCTTGCGCTCGTCGGCGTCAAGATTCATCCGCGCCATCATCCGTTCGGCAATGGCAATCTCGGCCTCGGAGACGCGGCCGTCGGATTTGGCGACCGCGCCCAGCAGGGTGAACAGCGGCCCGATATAGCCGCCGACCTCGGGCGTGGCGTTCCGGCGCTGTGTCTGGCGCAGATTATCGAAGACGAAGCCGATGATGCCGCCGGTAATCGCGCCCGGCGCGTGACCGATCAGCAACCCGAAAAAGGCAAACCAGAGGGTGTACGAGTAACTCATCAAAGCGGTCTCTGGGCGCTGTACCAGCGAGCCAGCGCATCGAGCTCAGCGTCGCTGACCGGACCGATGGCCGCACGCATCAATGGCATGTCGCGACGGCCATCGCGATACTGCTTCAGCGCGGAACGCAGGTAGTCCAGGTTCTGCCCGGCGAGACTCGGCGCACCGGCCTGGGTGGCGTGGCCGTTCGCACCGTGACACGCCGCACACAGCCCAAGCCGGCTCGGCGGCGCGGCCGCGGGCTGGCTTCGGGCAAAGGCTGGCAGGGCGGCGATCAGACAACACGCCGCAATCTGTAGGGTTCGCATCGGCAACACATGGGGTTGAAGGCTGCCAATTCTAGCAGTGCGCCCGTACCGACCTGGCGGTTGCGACTTTCCGACGGTCTGGCCACAACGGTTAGAATGGCAGGCTCGCCATCAGCGGAACTCACGACGTGCCTACCAGCTTGCTGCAATCCGAACTGCCCGGCCTGGAACTGATTCATCGCGGCAAGGTGCGCGACGTCTATGCGCTGCCGGACGATCGCCTGCTGATCGTGGCGACCGATCGCCTCTCGGCGTTCGACGTGGTGCTGCCCAATCCGATTCCGGGCAAGGGCGAAATGCTCACGCAGATCTCCAACTTCTGGTTTGCCAAGACCTCGCATCTGGTACCCAACCACCTGCTCGACGTGCCGCTCGCCGACGTGCTGCCGCCCGGAACCGATCTGGCGCTCTACGCCAAACGCGCCGTGGTTGCACGCAGGCTCAAGCCGGTGCCGGTGGAGGCCATTGCGCGCGGCTATCTCATCGGTTCGGGCTGGAAGGATTACCAGGCCAGCGGCACGCTGTGCGGCATCCCCTTGCCGGTCGATCTGCAGCAGGCGCAGCAGCTTCATGCGCCGATCTTCACGCCCTCGACCAAGGCGGCGGTCGGCGATCACGATGAGAACGTCAGCTTCGACGCCGTGGTCGCTGCGGTTGGCAACGCCACCGCCAACGACGTGCGCGACGCCACGCTGAAAATCTACCAGTGGGCGGCGGCCTATGCGGCCGAGCGCGGCATCATCATCGCCGACACCAAGTTCGAGTTCGGCACCGATGCCAGCGGCAAGCTCTACGTGATGGACGAAATGCTGACGCCGGACTCCTCGCGCTTCTGGCCGGCCGAGGAATACCAGGTCGGCATCAGCCCGCCCAGCTACGACAAGCAGTTCGTGCGCGACTATCTGGAAGCGATGGGCTGGAACAAAAAGGCGCCCGGCCCGGTCATTCCCGACGACGTCATTGCCGCCACCGCGGCCAAATATGCCGAAGCGCTGGACAAGCTCGCCGGCATCCAGCTCGACTAAGCTTGCCGGCACACGGAATCCCGCCCCATGCGCACCATGCAAAGCTGGCTCGACAGCTATAGCGCCGACCATCAGAACCCGATCAACAAGCGGCTGCACTGGCTCTGTGTGCCGCCGATTGTGTGGAGCGTTATCGCCCTGCTCTGGGCGATTCCGGTACCACAAGACTTTTTCCGCGCCGGCGCATGGTCGGTGCTGATGATGGTGGTCGCGTTCTACTGGTACTGGAAACACTCGCACCGGTTGGCCGCGGCCCTGCTCATCGCATTCGTGGTACTGGCGCTGATCACCAACGCGCTGTTTCTCGAACTCGGCGCGACGCGCTTATGCCTGCTGTCCGTGATCGTGTTTGTCGTCGCATGGATCGGTCAGTTCATCGGTCACCGGCACGAAGGGCGCCGGCCAAGTTTTCTCACCGACCTGTCGTACCTGCTGATCGGCCCGGCGTGGCTGATGGCCAAGCTGCTGCGCAAACTCGGCTTTCAACACGTGACATGACGACATTACTTACCCTGCTTAGCACCCTGCTGTGGTGGGTGCTTTACAGCTCGATGTTCGCGCTGTTTTTTGCCCTCATCGCCTACGTCGTGCTGCGCTGGACGGAGCGCAGCAGCGTCGTGTTCAACCGGGTTTACCTGGCCTGCCTGCTGTGGAATCTGATCGGCATGCTGCTGATCGTTGGCGTCGCGATGGCTGAAGGCCACGTGCACCCGCCGTACGCCACCCTGCTCGCATCCGGCCTGCTGCGGTTCGCCCTCGTGCTGGACATGCTCATCGGCACGGCGCTGTTATGGCGACTCACGCCACGCACCGACGCGCGGCGCATTCGCCCCGGCAGCGCGTGCATGGCGGTCGCGGCAATCATGGCGATCGGCTTTGGCCTGGCAACCAGCCTGATTTAGACGGCCCCAGCGGCAGGCCATCCGGAACGGTCTGGCCTTTACGCCACATTCCGCCTAAAGTTCAACGCGCAGGCAAGCATCCATGATGGATGCGGGGATTTGAATCTGGTCGATCGTTGTTTCCGCAATTACTCGGACGCAGCGCCACCCGTGCCTGCGAAACACCACCTTATCGACTATCAATTATTTCATGGAGAAATTATCAATGAAGATCAAGTCGCTCATCCTCGCATCATCCGTTGCCCTGCTTTTCGCCGGCTACGCGCAACCCGGATACAGCGCACCGGCCGACCAGACAGACAGCAGCGCCGTGGTGGGAACGCCCGCCCCGGGCAGCAAGTTTTCAAAAATCCAGATCGGCATGTACTCCAAGCAGGTCTCCGATCTCATTGGCCCGCCGACCGACCAGAAAAGCTATGCCACCGGCAAGGCGTTCATTCCCTTTCATTTCGGTGGCGACAATTACCGGTTTGAATACTTCTACAAGGGCGAGGGCACGCTGACGTTCTCCGGCGGCGGCATCGGTTCCAGCGCCTTGAAGCTGATCAAGATCACCGTCAATACGGCCGAGTCGGGCTACGTGCACTAAACGCGTACAAAAGCATCGCAGCAGCAAAAGGGGCGGATAAAAATCCGCCCCTTTTTTATACTGGTTGTCGGCAAGGCGTGCTTTTCACTGGCGCACTGGGCCAGCGATCGCGTCAGGCGTTTGCCAGCCGAAGTACGCCTGACGATTGATCGCGAACGTTTTGCCATCGCTCGTTTGGAGCTGCAAAATGTATGCGCCGTCATATTTTTTGCGTCTAGCGGATACGCTGGTTCGCAGCCCGCACCGCCTCGACGAAGCTGCCAAACGAAATATCGGTGATGCCGACCAAACCGATATGACTGTTCTCGCCATCGAGCAGCCGCCCGGTCACCGGCTGATCGACGTACTCGAACCAGTGCGCGCCGACGATGTTCGGGTCGGCCGCGGCGGCGGCAACGAACTTCGCATAGGCCTCGCCGCGCTGCTGCTCGGTATAGACCGACACCACGCCCTTGCCGAACGGTCCGCGATCGTCCGAGCCGAAATGGAACTCGCTGATGAGCACGGGTTTGTCGAGGTTATGCATCGCTACCGCATCGAAACCGTGCTGCGGCAGGTCGGCATACACGTTGAAGCTGACGACGTCGCAATACTGCGCGCAGGCCGCCACCGCCTCCGGCGTGTTGACCGCAAAGCGCCCGCCGAGAAACAGATGATGCGGATCGCGCCGGTGAATGGCGTCGGCGACGGTGCGGAAATACGTGTCGGCGTAAAGGCGCAACCACGCGCTGTAATCGGCCGCAATCGCCGGGTGCGGCTCGCTCGGCGCCGGTGCGGCGAAGCCGGTGACTTTGAGCGCGTCCCATGAACCCAGTGCGATACCCCATGCGCTTCCCAGCGTTTCCGGCTGCACGTATTTTTTACGCAGCATGGCGATAAACGCCTGTTTCGCCGGACTGTTCGCGTCGCCGCTCAACGTACCGATGGCCAGCCCCCAGCGACCCTGCGGGCCGACGCCCGCCCACGCCAGCTCGTTGTCGGCAAAATAGCCGAGCAGCCAGGGATCGTTGCGCACGTCGCCGCTGGCGTTTGCCACGGCCTGCTCGGTCGCTTGCACGAAACGGACGTCGAACGGATCGGGCATGCGGCCCCAATAGTCATAGCCGGTCGAGACGTTGGCGTAATTGCCGGAGATATTGATCGAACGCGTATAGGGCAACCGGTGGGCCTTGGCCAGCGCGTCATCGCTCCAGTTGGCGATGGTGTTGAAGCCCCACGCATGCAGCCGATCGAGCGTGCGCGTGCGCCATGCCTGTGCCCATTTTTCGCCATCGACGCGATACAGATCGGACGCATAGAAATCAAACCAGCGACCGTGGTTGTCACCGATGCCCTGACTGGCGCCCTGGTCAGGCCGGCGGCTGTCGCCATGGCCGTAGAACGCGCCCCAGTTTCCGCTGTCCGGCGGCAGATCCTGAAACATGAACTCGCGTCCTTCGACATAGCTGCGGCCGCCGTCGGCCACGACCGCGTTGACGCCAAGTGAAAAGAACGCGTGGCCGGCCGGCGTAATGAGCTGCCAGCGACCGTTGGCCTTTTGTGCATGAAACCAGCCCGTTGCTGTCAGATTATGGACGTCCAGACGTCCACCATAAGCATCCTTGTCCGGCGCCTGTGCAGGCTTCTTGTCCAGCCCCGACTGTTCTTTTGCGCGTGCGGCTCGCAACGCAGCATCACTGTCGATTTTTTCCGGCCAGTGCCCGCGCGTGAATTGGCCGTAGCGATCAACGACATGGGCATAAGCCTCGCGCAGCGTGGTTTCACCAGCGGCCGTATCGACGCGGCCAAACAATAAAGTCTGCGCCGCCTGGGGCGCCGGCATGCCGAGCCGGATGGCATTGACCTGATGCAGATCGATAGCCCCCTGCACGGTGGTGCTCAGCAGCGTCAGCTGACCGTGATCATCAAACGGCATCGGCGGTGCGGCCTGCATGCCCTCACTACGCGGTGACTCGGCACGCAGCGGCAGCACAAGCGTTTGTGCGGGCCCTGCTGGCAAGGCGAGAGTGGCGTGCAGATGCTGCGCGCTGCCGGCGCTGTCGACGTCAACATTCAGGGTAACCGCCCACGGCATGCCGTTTTGTACACGCAGCCGCAGCTCGCCCTTGCCGGACCAGTCCCACGTTTTGCCGACGGCCGGTGCGATCGTGACGTGCGGTTGCGCCGCCGGTTGAAACGCATAGCGCTGCTGCGCGACGCCGTCGCTGGCATATTCGACGGCACCCGTCTTTTTTACCTGCATCAGCACTATTTGCGCCGACGATGGCGCGGCGAGATCGATCGCGGCCGGCGCCGTGGCGGCATGACAGGCACTGAGCGCGAACAGGCACAGGGGCCCCATAAATGCACGACGTTTCATAACCAGACCGCCTTGCGAAGCAGGAACCGAGAGGCCATCAGAGGCACAGGCGCAGCGCTCTCACGGCAGCCGCGGCGATGAGACCCGGCGCCAGCCGTAGTACGCCGGAACACCCAGGGCGATGATCAGCAGGCTCATACCCGCATCGCCCGGCGTATGGATGGCCGTGGCCACTATCACGCTGAACACGGTGATCACAAACACCAGCGGCAGCAGCGGATAGAACGGCACGCGGTACGGCGACGGCTGATCAAAAAAATGCCGCCGATACCAGAACAGCGTGGCGATGCCGAACACGTGCGCCAGCCACTCGCCCACGGTGGTGTAGTCAAGCAGCTGATTGAAGGCACCCAATATCGTCAGAAATATGGCCCAAAGCCCCAGCGCAGCCAGCGCGACCTGCGGCGCACGCGTACGCGGATCGATGCGCCCTGCTGCACGAAAAAACATCCCGTCCGCACCCATCGTCTGCAGTACGCGCGCGCCACCGGCGATAGCGATATTGCAGTAGCCGAATGCGGAACACGCGATGCCCACAGCAATAACCTTGGCACCGCTCTCGCCGAACAAGCGACGCATCAGGTCCGCCGCCGGTGCGTGGCTGGAAGCCAGGCCGGCGTGCCCTAGCCCGGCCAGATAGCCAAAGTTGACCAGCACATAGCAGATCACCACGCCGGCCATGCCCATGCCCAGCGCGCGTGGCAAGGTGCGCTGCGGGTTGCGCACTTCGCCGGCCAGATCGTTGAGATAATGAAAGCCGCCGTAGGTAAACAGCACCGGCAGCAGCGCGCCGACAAAGGCCCACGACGACACCGGATGCGCGGTGTCAGCCGCCAGCGCCGTACCCATGTGCCCATGCGCCAGAACCAGACCCACGACGACCAGCAAGACGATCGCGGCGATCTTCAGCACGGTGAAAACGTTTTGCACCCACGCACCGGCACGGATACCGAACAGGTTGATGCCGACGATGAAAGCAATCGAACCCGCGGCCACCGGCTTGACCCAAAGCTCCGGCAAACCGATTGCCGTACAAAAATAATCGGCAAAGATGGTCGCCACCGCCGCCACGCTGCCGGGGTAATTGATCAAGGCCATGGTCCAGCCGAACAGAAACGCCGGCAGCTGACCGAAGGCCTCGCGCAGATACACGTAGGTGCCGCCCGCCTGCGGCCGCCGCGCGCCCAGTTCGGCATAGCAGAGCACGCCCGCCAGGGTCAGCAAGCCGCCGATCACCCAGAGGATCAGCACCTGCAAACCCGAAGACGTCTGCTGGGCAATCGTGGCCGGGTTGCGGAAGATGCCCGCCCCGATCACGCCACCGATCACGATCATTGCGGCGTCCCAGGTACTCAGGCGCCTTACATAAGCATTGGCAGGTTCAATCGACATGACCGCTACCTTGCCATTGTGCGTGGTGTTTCAGCTAGCCCCCAATGTCATGGAGCGCGTGTTCCCCGGCTGACGATCGGGCACTATGGTTCGACCATGTAAGGAACAGAGTGCGTTACCCGATGAAATGTTCGAGCAAGCGCCGCCTATTCAGTCTTCGATGGCGAACGGTAATCTCCGTCATGTCGGGCTTTGCCATGCTTTGCGCCATGGCGTTGCCGGTGCAGGCCGTTAGTCGTGCACAACCTGCGTGGCATATCGAGAGTTTTTGCCACCGGGGTGCGCCGGCCGCTCGCCGATGCCTGGTGCGCGCGCGTCAGGGCATTATCGTTTTTACGCTGGCCGAACTGGGCTCGGTGCCAAGCGTCAGCTGGACCGATGGCATCGCCGTACTGACCTCGGGTACGGATGACCGCTCACGCCAGCTGCGCTTTTTCGTGCCGCCACAAAAGCTCAGTGCGCCCTTCAGGCAGGTGCGCGCGTACGACGTCCAGCAGCAGCTCGTCGCGTTCTATGCCGACGGCCGAGTGCATGTCCGCGCGATGTTTGCCGGCGATCGCGATCTCGCCGCGCTGGCGCTACCGGCCGGCAGCGGCGTGGCTACGCTGAAGGTCCGTTTCGAAGACCGCGCGCTGCATGCATCCTGGCGCAACAGCGACGGCCAGTGGCAGGAGCAGACGCTGCGCGCGGTGCGTTGATGGGCGGCGCACGACGCACGCAGTCGTGCGACAGCGTGCTCTAGAATCGTCCCCATCGTTTCACCGGCTGCCCGCCTTCGCGCATGATCGTCCCAGCTCGCAAAATTCTGCATATCGACATGGATGCGTTCTATGCGTCGGTCGAGCAGCGTGATGATCCCTCGCTGCGTGGCAAGCCGGTGGCCGTGGCCTGGCGCGGTGCACGCTCGGTGGTGTGCGCGGCGAGCTACGAAGCGCGGGTGTTCGGCATTCGTTCGGCCATGCCGGCGCTGCGCGCCGAGCGATTGTGCCCGCAGGTGATTTTTGTACCGCCGGATTTTGTCCGCTACAAGGCGGTATCGCGGCAGATCCGCGACATCTTTTCGCGGCATACCACCCTGGTAGAACCGCTCTCGCTGGACGAAGCCTACCTCGATGTCACCACCACGCTGACCGGCCTGCCTTCGGCCACCGCGACGGCCGAAGCCATCCGCGCAGCGATTCGCGAGGAAACCCACCTCACCGCATCGGCTGGCGTGGCACCCAACAAGTTCCTGGCCAAGATCGCTTCGGACTGGAACAAGCCCGACGGCCTGTGCGTGATCCGCCCGCATCAGGTGGAAGCTTTTCTCACGCCGCTGCCGGTCGGCCGTTTGCCCGGCGTGGGCAAGGTAATGGAGAGCAAGCTTGCCGCGCTGGGCATCACCACCGTGGGTGAGCTGCGCCCCTTTTCGCAGCCCGAGCTTGAGCAGCGGTTCGGCCGCTGGGGTCGACGCCTGTTCGAGCTGGCGCGCGGCGTCGATGATCACGCGGTGGAGTCGGAGCGGCCGAATTTACAGGTGTCCTCCGAGGACACGTTCGAAAGCGATCTCGCGCTGGATGAATTGGAGCCGCATATTCGCCGGCTGGCTGAAAAAACCTGGGCCGGCTATCTGCGTAATCACGCCAGCGGCGATCATGCGCGCGTGGCGCGTACCGTGGTGCTCAAGCTGAAAACAGCTGATTTCCGCACGCTCACGCGCAGTCTGACACCGACACAGCCGCCCGCGTCAGCGACGGAACTGGGCGACATTGCGTGTGCCCTGCGTACTCGCGTGGATCGTCCCGCCGACGCGCTGTATCGGCTCGTTGGCGTCGGCTTGGCCGGCCTGGTGGAACAGGACAGTTATCACGCGCAGAGCGACTTGTTCGACAGCCTGCCCTGATGCTCGGCATACTCGGGTGCCGCGCTGTTTATTCGGCGTCCGGCAGCGTGTAGTCAAACGCGTAGTGGTGTTGACTATCCACAATCTTGATCGACAGCAGGCCGGAAAGCCCGATCAGTTCGTCCGTTGCGGAATCGGGAATCACTGTCACCGTCAGCGATGCCGCGCCGCGTGTCATCGTACCGCTGTGCTGCAAGGCAAAGCTGCCGCGCCGCCCGTGCAAGGTGCCGGTTATGCATTCGATAGCGACATAACCGGCCGAGCCATCGGCGGCGGTGCGCAACGCCAGCATCTGGCCTTTGCTGGTCGCCTCGAGATCGCCGCTGAACGTCTTGTCCAGCGCCATCCTGCCGATGCCGGGATCGCCGACGCCGTCCTGGGCGGGCTGCGGAGTCACCTGTACCTCAAAGGTTCCATTGGCAAGCATGCTCATGACGATTCCCGATGTCGTTTGGTCGCAACAGTCTAGCCGCCGTGCCTACGGGTCCGGATCAAGCGGCCATTGCACCTGCTGCCAGGGCCGCTGACAGTATTTCCGAACGCTGAATATAGTCGCTTGCAAATAGATAGCGCGCTATGTATATTTAATCCCCATGAAGTCCAACGCCAGCCCCGTGGTCTCAAACGCAGCCATGCTGCAGCTCGATCAGCAGCTGTGTTTTGCGCTGTACTCCGCCAACCTTGCCATGACCAAGGTTTATCGGACCCTGCTTTCCAAACTGGGGCTGACCTATCCGCAATATCTGGTGATGCTGGTGCTTTGGGAGCGCGATGCGCTGACCGTCTCGGATATCGGCGAACGCCTTTTTCTGGACTCGGCCACGCTGACGCCACTGCTCAAGCGGCTCGAAGCCAATGGCTTGCTAGATCGCGCACGTTCGTCGCAGGACGAACGCCAGGTCATTATTTCACTGACGCCCGAGGGTCGCGCCTTGAAGCGGCAGGCGGGCAGCGTACCCAAGGCGATCTTTTGCGCTACCGGCTGCGAGATCGACGAAATGCTGGCATTGAAGCAGCAACTGACCGGTTTGCGGCAGCAGCTGGCCAACGCTGAATAAAACGAACGATGGGACATCAGCACAACTTCATTTGCATTTTACATAGCGCACTATTTAATAGCCAACGATATATATTTTGACGATCACCGATCCACCTAACCCACCCAGCAGGAGATATCCCATGTCTATCGAAAAAGTTGCTTATGTTGCCCATGCCAAAGCCACCGGCGGCCGCGACGGCCAGGCCGTGTCTTCCGACAAGGCGCTTGATGTGAAGCTGAGCACGCCGAAAGAGCTCGGCGGCGCCGGCGGCAATGGCACCAACCCCGAGCAGCTGTTTGCCGCCGGCTACTCGGCCTGCTTCATCGGCGCGCTGAAGCACGTTGCGGCCCAGCAGAAGATCAGCCTGCCGGCCGATACCTCGGTCGAAGGCGATGTCGGCATTGGCGCCATTCCCAACGGCTTTGGCATCGAAGTGGCACTGAAGGTCACCATCCCCGGCCTTGATCGCGCCGAGGCCGAAGCGCTGGTGCACAAAGCGCACGCCGTATGCCCTTACTCGAACGCCACGCGCGGCAATATCGACGTGACGCTGACGGTGGCCTGAGCCAGCTTGATCAGGTGAAACTGCGTCGATCCAGACGCATGTGGTTTCACGGTCGAACAAATGCCGGTCGCAGCCACTGCGCCGGCATTTTTTTGTGGCCACGATATACACCAAGCCGACTGCAATGCCGCTACTGTCACTGCAACCGAGGAATAACGATGACCAACGAAACCAAACCCCTTTCCGTCGCGGTACTGCTGGGCACGGTACGTCACGAGCGCATGGGCATTCGCGCCGCGCATCTGGTGATGAAAGAACTCGAAACGCGCGGTCACGAAGCCGTGCTGGTCGACCCGATGAAGACGCCGCTGCCCCTGCTTGATCGCATGTACAAGGAATTCGACAAGGGCACTGCGCCTGAAGTACTGGAAACGCTGGCCACGCTTTATCGACGCGTCGACGGCTTTCTGATTGTCAGCGCCGAGTACAACCACAGCATTCCGCCGGCGATGAAAAATCTGCTCGATCATTTTCTCGAGGAATACTTCTGGCGACCGTCAGGCATCGTCTGCTATTCCGCAGGCCAGTTCGGTGGCGTCCGCGCGGCCATGCAGCTGCGTGCCACTTTAGCCGAACTGGGCATGCCCAGCGTGCCGAGCCTGTGTGCCATCCCGAGCATCGGGAAGGCACTGGAGGAAGACGGCACGCCGACCGACCCGCGCACGAAGAAGATGCTCGACCGTTTCCTCGACGAATTCTTCTGGTACGCGCGAGCGTTGAAGCGGCAGCGCGAGGAAGGCACGCCCTACTGAGTAACCGTCGACCGACGCGCACGAAAAAGCCCGGGTGCAATTGACACCCGGGCCTGGAAACATCCTGATCAACTGACCTGATCGACTTGCAGGAGCGACTGCGTCGAATCAGTCTTGCACCTCTTCACAGCGGCGCTCGGTCGTGTAGTAAGCCTTGTCATTCTGGGCGCTTTTCTGCACCTGATTACCAACGACGCCGCCGGCTACCGCGCCGCCGACTGTGGCCAGGGTCTTACCCTTGCCGTGGCCCACCGTGTGGCCTAGCAGGCCACCAGCCACGGCACCAACGCCGGTGCCGATCACGCGGTGGCTGTCCTGCGATTGGATATGCTTGACCTGCACGTCATGGCAAACTTCGCGCGCTTGCACGGTCGTCGCGCCGAGCAAACTCAGTGCCAGAGCCGCGGAAAAAACAAGTGTCTTCTTCATGTCCAACTCTCCATTTACGCAGGCGATATTGATAACCTGCGTTGCGTGATGGAGGAGTCAAACGGCCGTCCTGGCTCACGTCGCGCTGAACGCATATGCACGAATGTCGCGCACCGGAACATCTACCGCATGGACAGATAGTGACAGCTCCAGCAACCGTTCAAATCACCACTTCCCAAACAACATCCGCTGCCAAAACCTGGTGCGTCTATCTGATCGAATGTCGCAACGGCAGCTACTACGCCGGCATCACCAACCGGCTCGACGTTCGCTATGCCGCGCACGTCAGCGGTCGTGGCGCACGCTACACCCGCGCCAACCCTCCGCTGCGACTGCTCGGCTTTCGCAACTACCCCGACCGCTCCAGCGCTTCGCGCGCCGAGTGGCAGATCAAGCAATTGCCGAGAGAGCGGAAGCTGGCGTTTCTGGAAAGTTGATGGCGCCACCAGCATTTGCCAGCGGGAGCACCGGCTGTTGGCATCCGACCAAAAGCACGATAGCTATTCACGGCTGATATTTGACCTGCTTTCCCGTATAAACGGACAGCGCGCACGCGTAATCAGCCATCGGTGGTAAATCCATTGCCGCACGGCGTTTCTCCAGATTCGCCAAATCTTCGGTGGGCTGGATTTTCATGATGGAATCATGCTCAGTGGGAGAAAATTGAGTGCCATAGCGCTGTGGCATGCCCTGCGCGCGTAATACGCGATCGGTAAGTAACGCGACATCGCTTCCATTGATCACTCCCTGCTCGTGAAGCGCCATCAGCTGCGGCAAAACCTGCGACTGCAACGCTGGGTCCTGATCAGCATGTTGAATCAGCAGGAACGCGGCTTTGAAACCATCGACTCCAACTTGCGATGGTTTCGGAAAGGCGTGCCGCTGGATGATCGGCTTAAAAGACGTAAGATTTTTAGCATCGACGGCGAGCATTTTCTTCAAAGCATTCTGGGATTGAAGACCTGACTTCGCAGCTGCTTCTCGCGCAGCCTGATCGGTCTTCGCCATGTCCAGGAGTTGCTGGCGTAGTTTAGGATTGGTCGGCGTGCCAAATGCCGCCGTAAGACGCGCTGCCTGATTCTTTTCGGACAACTGCGGATGTGCTCTTTCCCATGCGGACAAACTTGGGCAGCGCTGTTCAATCTGCGTGTGGCCAAAATCGGTGGCGTGCAACGAGACGATTGACGACGCCAGGAGCCATACACAAAAATTTGAACGGTGCGTCATAGAGAAATTGTTATTTTTTCTTTGGCATGTACAAGTCGGTGATCGTGCCTTCGTAGATTTCCGCCGCCATGCCGACCGATTCGCTCAAGGTCGGATGCGGGTGGATGGTCAGACCGATATCGGCCGCTTCGCTACCCATCTCGATCGCCAGCGTCACTTCGGAAATAAGATCACCGGCGTGCTGGCCGACGATGCCGCCGCCGACGATGCGATGCGTTCCCTCGTCAAACAGCAGTTTGGTGAAACCTTCGGTGCGGTCGTTGCCGATGGCGCGACCGCTGGCGGCCCACGGGAATTTGGCCACGCCGACCTTGAGACCTTTCTCCTTCACCTCGCGCTCGCTGACGCCGACCCAGGCGATTTCCGGATCCGTATAGGCGACGGACGGAATCACGCGCGCATCGAAATAGCTCTTGTGCCCGGCGACGACTTCCGCGGCGACCTTGGCCTCGTGCGTGGCCTTGTGCGCCAGCATCGGCTGGCCGACCAGATCGCCGATGGCAAAGATATGCGGCACGTTGGTGCGCATCTGATTGTCGACGGTGATGAAGCCGCGATCGCTGACGTTGACACCGGCCTTGTCAGCGCCGATCTTGCCGCCGTTGGGCGAGCGACCGACCGACACCAGCACGCGATCGAACAGCGTGGTTTCGGGCACGCTGTCGCCTTCGTAGCTGACCTCAATGCCTTTCTTGCCGGCCTTGGCTTCGACCACCTTGGTCTTGAGATGAATGCCCTTGAGGCGCTTGGCCAGGCGCTGCGCGAGCGGCTTGATCAGATCGGCGTCAGCGCCCGGGATCAGCTGATCCATGAACTCGACCACGGTCACTTCGCTGCCCAAGGCCGAATACACCGTGGCCATCTCGAGACCGATGATGCCGCCGCCGACGACCAGCAGTTTCTTCGGCACGTCCTTCAGTTCCAGCGCACCGGTCGAATCGATGATGCGCTCGTCGTCCCACGGAAAAGACGGCAGCTTCACTGACTGCGAACCGGCCGCGATGATTGCGTTCTCGAAACGAATGAGCTTTTTGCCATCCTTCGTCTGGACTTCCAGTTCGTTCGGCGAGATGAAAGCACCCACGCCTTCAACCGTGCGCACCTTGCGCTGTTTGGCCATCGACGTGAGGCCACCGGTAAGCTTGCCGACCACCTTGGTCTTGAATTCGCGCAGCTTGTCGATCTCGATGGTCGGCTTGCCGAAGGTGATGCCGTGCGCCGCCATCGCTTCAGCTTCGTCGATGACGGTGGCCGCGTGCAGCAACGCCTTGGACGGAATGCAGCCGACGTTGAGGCACACGCCGCCCAGCGTGGCGTAGCGTTCCACCAGCACCGTGTCGACGCCGAGATCTGCTGCACGAAAGGCCGCGGTGTAGCCACCGGGACCGGAGCCCAGCACAACAAGCTTGCAGTCGATATCGGCCTTGCGACCGGACTCACCGGCGGCTTTTGGCGCCGGTGCTGCCGGCTTGTCGGAGGACGGCGCGGGCGCGGGCGCTTTTGGCGTTTCCGATTTGGCCGCCTCGGCTTTCGGTGCGTCCGGTTTCGGCGCTTCGGATTTGGCTGCATCGGTCGAAGCAGCAGCATCAGCCGCCTCGACTATCGCGATCACGCTGCCTTCGGAAACCTCATCACCGATCTTGAGCTTGATCTCTTTCACGACGCCGGCCGCGCTGGAAGGAATCTCCATCGTCGCCTTGTCCGACTCCAGCGTGATCAGGCTTTGTTCCTTGATTATCGTATCGCCGACGGCCACTAGTATTTCGATGACCGGCACGCTGCCGTTGTCACCAATGTCGGGAACCTTGATTTCGATCGTGTTGGCCATGCTCTGTTTCCTTGATGCGATTGCAGGGCTTCAGCGCGAAGCCCGCGGATGTTTGATGGATGAGGTATCGACGCGTTGGGCCGACTCCTCGGCAATATCGAGCGCGACGTCGCGCGCGGCGTCGTTGTCGTTATCGGACGACGCTGGTTCGCTATCGGAACGCTGGCCGCTCGACGCGCGCTCGGGACGAACCCAGCTTTTGATGTGCAGATCGCGCTGCGGGAACGGCAGCTCGATCTCGTATTTTTCCAGCGCCGTATGCAGTGCCCAGTAATACGCGGCGGTGACAGCACCAGGGCGACGCGTGGCTTCGGCGTTGAGCCAGACCACCAGCTGAAAGTCGAGCGACGAATCACCGAAGCCGACCAGCCACACCTGCGGCGCGCGCTTGCCTTCGAGGCTCAGCGTGAAGGGTACGGCGGCCGCCGCTTCCAGCGCGGCCTTTTTCACCAGCTCCTTGTCGGTGCCGTAGGCGACGCCGAACGGCACCTTCTGCCGCCGCGCCACTTCGCGCCAGGTCCAGTTCACCACCCGGCCGTTCACGAACTCCGAATTCGGCACGAGGATGTCGATGGCATCATTCGTCGTGATGCGGGTGGCGCGAATGTAGATGTCGCGCACGTGACCGTGCACGCCCGAGGTCAGCTCGACAAAATCACCGACTTTCAGACTGCGCTCGAACAGCAGGATCAGTCCCGAAACGAAATTGTTGAAGATTGCCTGCATGCCGAAGCCGAGGCCCACGCCGAGCGCGCCGGCAAACACGGTCATCTTCGCCATCGGAATGCCGGCGATGCTGAGCGCCCAAAGCACGCCGACCGTAAGCATCAGATAATGCAGCAGGCGCTCGATGGTGTATGCCGCCGACTGGTTGACGTGGGCATTGCGCTCTACGTAGCGCCGCAGCAGCCGCTTGAGTACCGACGCCACCACCAGAAAAGCCGTCAGCAACAGCAGCGAACCGATCAACGAACCCACGGTTACCGTCACGCCGCCGAACTTGAGACCCCAGTTCAGCCACTCGCCCACTTCCCGCACACCGCGCTGGACGGCGACCGGCTCGGCAATGTCCGCCGAGCCCAGCATGCCCAACTGAAAAGCGATGCGCGTCATCCAGCCCTCGTTACAGCAGCAGTCGGCGAATGTCGCCCAGCTGCGTGGCGAGGAAGGCCGCGAAGCGTGCCGCCAGCGCCCCGTCGATCACGCGGTGGTCGTAGCTCAGCGACAGCGGCAGCAGCAGGCGCGGCGCGAATTCCTTGCCGTTCCAGACCGGCTTCATCGCGGCCTTCGACACGCCAAGAATCGCCACTTCCGGCGCGTTGACGATCGGCGTGAAGCCGGTACCGCCGATGCCGCCGAGCGAGCTGATGGAAAAGCAGCCGCCGGACATTTCCGCCGGACCCAGCTTCTTTTCGCGCGCCTTCTTCGAGATTTCGCCCAGCTCGCGCGCAAGGTCGAGCAGACCCTTCTTGTCGCAATCGCGGATCACCGGCACGACCAGGCCGTCGGGCGTATCCACCGCAATGCCGATATGAAAATATTTTTTCAGGATGAGTTTTTCGCCGGACTCGTCCAGCGAGGCGTTGAACTGCGGGAACTGCTTCAGCGCTGCGACCACCGCCTTGATCTGGAACACCAGCGGGGTGACTTTCAGCTCCTTGTTTTCTTCGCCGAGCTTCTTGCGGAAGGCTTCCAGCTCGGTGATGTCGGCATCGTCGTGCTGAGTGACGTGTGGAATCATCGCCCAGTTGCGCGCCAGGTTGGCGCCGGAAATTTTCTGGATGCGCGAAAGCGCCTTTTCCTCGATCTCGCCGAACTTGGAGAAATCGATTTTCGGCCACGGCAGCAGGTTGAGCCCACCGAGTGACGCCGACGCATTGCCGGCCACAGGACGCGCGCCCGATGCCAGCGCGTGCTTGACGTAATCGCTGACGTCCTCGCGCTGCACGCGGCCGCTGCGGCCGCTGCCCTTGACCTGGGCAATATCCACACCAAGCTCCCGCGCAAACGCGCGGATCGCCGGGCTGGCGTACGGCGCGTCGCCGGGCATCACAATCGTGGCGTCGAGCGGTGGCCGCGCCGTCGGTGCGGCGTCGCCCTCGGGCACATTGCCTGGCAGCACAGCGCGGCCGCCGATCGGCGCCGGCTTTTCGTCGACCGGCTTGGTTGCTTCCTTTGCCGCTTCGGCGGGCTTTTCTTCCACCTTTTTCGGCTCGGCCTTGGGCGCCTCGGCCGGGGCTGGCGCGCCGGCCTTGGCGGCGGGCGCTTCGGCATCGTCAGCCTCGATGGTCGCGATCACCGTGCCTTCGCCGACTTCGTCACCCACCTTGACCTTCACTTCCTTCACCGTGCCGGCAAACGGCGCGGGCACCTCCATGGTGGCCTTGTCCGATTCCAGCGTGATCAGACTTTGTTCTTTTTCGACCCGGTCGCCGGCCTTGACCAGAACTTCGATGACGGGAACGTCGGACTGGCCAATATCGGGGACGCGGGCTTCTTTCAGATCGGCCATGGGGACTCCTGCAAATGGCGATGGCGTGCCGCCTGGGGATGGCGGTCGCGGGCAAGGCCGCCATCATAACTAACGCCCGCATAATCCGTCTGCTTTCGCACCATCTGCGCAACATCGGCACAGGCACCATGCGCACGCGTATGCATGACCTTGAGCGCACGCGAAATAGCGATCGATGCCCTAGGCTGCGCTCAGATGCTGTTGTGCGCGTAGCGCGCGCAAGGCCAAGGACGTAGCCATCCATGCTGACCATCCGCGAGCTGTCAAAAACTTACGCCAACGGCGTGCACGCGCTGCGCGACGTGTCGCTGGATATTCCGCACGGCATGTTTGGCCTGCTCGGCCCCAACGGTGCCGGCAAATCGTCGCTGATGCGCACCATCGCTACTCTGCAGGACCCCGACGCCGGCAGCATCACGCTCGACGGCGTTGACCTGCTGGCCGACAAACAGGCGACCCGGCGCGTGCTCGGCTATCTGCCGCAGGAATTTGGCGTGTATCCGAAGGTTTCCGCCGAAGCGATGCTCGATCACTTTGCCGTGCTCAAGGGCGTCACGATCAAGACCGAGCGGCGCGAGCTGGTCGAGTCGCTGCTGCGCCAGGTGAATCTGTGGGACCTACGCAAGCGCAAGCTCGGCACGTATTCCGGCGGCATGCGCCAGCGCTTCGGCATCGCGCAGGCGCTGATCGGCGATCCGAAACTGGTGATCGTGGACGAACCGACGGCCGGACTCGACCCCGAGGAACGCAACCGTTTTCTCAACCTGCTGGCGGAGATCGGCGAGCGCGTTGTAGTTATTCTCTCGACGCACATCGTCGAGGACGTGACCGACCTGTGCCCGCGCATGGCAATCATCGCGCAGGGCCAGGTGCTGCTCAGCGGCGAACCGGTCGAGGCCATTCGCTCGCTCAAGGGAAGGGTCTGGCGCCGCAGCATCGAAAAGGCCGAACTGGACGGTTACCGCGCGCGCATGAACATTCTTTCCACGCGCCTGGCCGGCGGGCGCACCGTGTTGCACGTGCTTGCCGATGCCCAGCCCGATGCCGGTTTTGAAGCCGTGGCGCCGGATCTGGAGGACGTCTATTTCGGGCAGCTGCGTGCCCAGGCCATTGCGACGTGAGCCGCGTGATGCGCCGATTGAACCATTCGCGTCCTCTTCGAAAAACTGCACCCACGCGGCAGGTATCTTGATGTTTTTCGAGATCCTCCGATTCGAATGGCGCCAGCAGGTGAGAGCGCCGCTGTTCTGGATCGTCGCGCTGGTCTTCGGCGCGCTGGCGTTTACCCTGGTCAGCACGGACGCGGTAATCATCGGCGGCGCCAGCGGCAATGTGCTGCGCAATGCGCCCACGGTCATCGTGCGGCTGCTGAGCGCACTCACCGTGCTCAGCATGTTTCTGGTAACGCTGTTTGTCGCCGGAGCCGCGCTGCGCGATTTCGATCAGCGCACGGCCGAACTTTTCTTCAGCACACCGATCAGTCGCGGCGCCTATCTCGGCGGCCGTTTCGCTGCCGGATATCTGGCGTCGCTGGCCATCATGCTGGCCTGTGCGCTGGGCATTGCGCTAGGCGGCTTCATGCCGTGGATCGATACGCTGCGGCTAGGCCCCGCAAGCTGGCACGGTTACGCGTGGGCGTTCGGCGTGATGGTGATGCCGGACATGCTGTTTATCGCGTCGCTGCTGTTTCTGCTCGCCACCACAACGCGCTCGCTGCTGGCTACCTATGTTGGCGTGATCGCCTATTTCGTGCTGCAAAGCGTCGTCGGCCAGCTGACCAAGGACGTCAACCACCATTTTATCGCCGCGATGCTCGACCCGTTCGGCACGCACACCATGGCGCTGGTGACGCGCTACTGGTCGGCGTATCAATCCAATCACGATCTGCCCGCGCTCAGCGGCGTATTGCTGTTCAACCGGGTGCTGTGGGTCGCCGTGAGCCTGCTGATGCTGGCGGCATCGTTCGCGCTGTTTCGCCCGAATCGGGAAGGACTGCAGCTGCACCGGCGCAAACGGCGCGCGGAACCGCCAATGCTGCGCGCACCGGGCAGCCCGGCCACACGGTCGCTGCCGGTAGTCCAGCGGTTCGACGACGCACGCGCACACCGGGTGCAGCTGCGCCAGCTCTTCGTATTCGACACGCTCGGCGTGCTGCGCGGCGCACCGTTTCTGATCATGTTGGCGCTGGGCGTCGCCAACGTGATCGGCGCGTTTCTGTTGTCCGGTCAGATCTACGGCACCTCGACCTATCCGGTGACCCATCAGGTACTGGAGAACGTTCGCGGCAGCTACCAGTGGCTGCTGTACATCGTGATTACCTTCTACGCCGGCGAGCTGGTGTGGCGCGAGCGCAGCCAGCGCTCGGCCGAAGTAAGCGATGCGTTTCCGCTGCCGGACTGGATACCGCTGAGCGCAAAACTCGGCGCGTTGATCAGCGTCATCCTGACGTTTCTGCTGCTTGGTGCGGTCGTCGGCGTCGGCTGGCAGCTTGGCCACGGCTTCACGCATATCGAGCCGGGGCTGTACTTGGGCTCGCTGACACTCGATGCGATTCCCTTCATCTTGCTCGGCGTACTGGCGCTGTTTCTGCAGGTGTTGTCGAACAACAAGTTTCTCGGCTATCTGCTGACCATTGTGTGGCTGGTCGCGCAGATCGGCTTCGGCCTGCTGCACTGGGAACAGAATCTGTACAACTACGGCAGCGCACCGGACACGCCGTACTCGGACATGAACGGCTTCGGGCATTTTCTGAAGGCCGCTCTGTGGTTCGACTTTTACTGGGCCAGCTGCGCCGTTGTGCTGCTGGTGCTGGCCGCGCTGTTCTGGGTGCGCGGCGTCGGTGATGCGTGGCGTGATCGTGTGCATGAAGCGCGGGTTCGACTGGGCACAGCAGCGACGTGTGCTTTGAGCGTGGCGCTGCTCGCCTTTATCGGCAGCGGCACCTGGATTTACTACAACACCCACGTGCTCAACCACTATCAAAGCAGTGCGGACAAGCTGCAGCAGCGCGCCGACTACGAAAAGAAATACGCCCAGTACAAGGATGTGCCGCAGCCGCGCATTACCGCCGTACAGGCTGATGTCGCCATCTATCCGTATGAACGCAAGGTGGATATCCAGGGTCACTACACCGTCGTCAACAAGCACGTCACGCCGATCACCGATCTGCACTTGAACTTCAACAACGACTTCAGTGTGAAGTCACTGGACTTTGCGCCGCACGATATCGTCAGCGCGGACAAGCCGCTCGGCTACACCATTTACCGGCTCAAGACGCCGCTGGCCCCGGGTGCGTCCATGCGCATCGACTTCGAGCTTGAATATGCGCCACAAGGTTTTACCAACAGCCCCGAAGGCGAGTTTCTCGCCTACAACGGCACCTTCTTCAATAGCGACGTGATGCCGCAGTTTGGCTACCAGACCCGCCAGCAGATCACCGACCGCAACGACCGTCGCAAATACGGCCTCAGCGGCGAAGTACCGCGTATGCCCGGGCTCGGTGATGAAAAGGCACGCGCAAATACTTACATCAGCAATGACGCCGACTGGATCAGCTTCGACACCACCGTCTCCACCGCGGCCGACCAGATCGCCGTCGCGCCGGGCTATCTGCAAAAGGAATGGACGGCCAACGGCCGGCATTATTTCCACTACACGATGACGCAGGATGGCAGGGACCAGCCCATGCTGCCGATCTACGCCTACCTTTCCGCGCGCTACGCAGTGAAGCATGCGCTATGGAAGGGCGTGGATATTTCGGTGTACTACAACCCGGCGCATGCGTGGAACGTCGACCGCATGATTCAGGGCGCCAAGGACGCGCTGGATTATTACGACGCCAACTACACGCCGTACCAGTTCCATCAGCTGCGCATTCTGGAGTTTCCGGACTACGCCAGCTTTGCGCAGTCGTTCGCCAATACGATTCCGTTTTCCGAATCGATCGGCTTCATCGCCGACCTGCGTGACCACACCAAGATCGACTACGTTTACTACGTGACCGCGCATGAAGTCGCGCACCAGTGGTGGGCACATCGGGTGATCGGCGCCAACATGCAGGGCTCGACCATGCTCAGCGAATCACTGGCGCAGTATTCCGCGCTGATGGTGATGAAGCAGAAATACGGCGCCGGCCAGATGCGCAAGTTTCTGAAATACGAACTGGATGGCTACCTGGCCGGACGCGCCGGCGAAACGATCGCCGAGGAGCCGCTGGCCAAAGTTGAAAACCAGCAGTACATCCGCTACCGCAAGGGTTCGCTGGTGTTCTATGCGCTGCAGGATTACATCGGCGAGCACACGCTCGACGCCGTGCTGAAACAGTTTTTGCTCGACAAGGGTTACCAGCAACCGCCGTACACCACCTCGCAGGAATTCATGAGCGCGCTGAGCCGCGCCATCGATCCAAAATGGAAGTCACTGCTGGACGACCTTTTCTGGAAAATCACCCTGTTCGACAACCGCATCACCGAGGCAACGGCGAAAAAGCGGGCGGACGGCAAGTACGAAGTCACGATGAAAGTGCACGCCGGCAAGGTCTACGTGGATGGCACCGGCAAGGAGACCGATGCCACGCCCGACATCCCGATCGATATCGGCGTGTTTGCCACCCCTGCGCATGCGGGAGTGGACGGTAAGCCGCTTTACCTGCAGAAGCGCATGCTGCCCCGCGGAGACAGCACGCTGACGGTCGTCGTTGACGCGCTGCCGTTCGACGCAGGCATCGATCCCTACAACGAATTGATCGATCGCGTATCCGGCGATAACCGCAGGACGGTGACGCTCCAGTAACAAGCGCGCGCTATGGGAACGCCAGGGTCACGCCGGCCTTCTCAAGATTTTCCTTGATCGCACGCAGCAGCTCGGTCTTTGTCGACCAATTGTCCGATGAGCGCGTCCAGCCACGGACAATCAGCCCAACCGATTTGTCACCCAGAGTGCCGGTCCAGACACCGGGCGCAGGATCTTTGAGTATGCGGGGGTCTTCGTCGAACAGGCGCTTGATCTCGGCTATCGTGCTGCCGATGTCGTCCTTGTAGCCAATCGCAATCGGCAGTTCGAAGCGTCGCGTACCACGGCGGTTGAAGTTGAGGATGGCATCGCCACCAACCTTGCCGTTGGGCACGATCGCTTCGCGGTTGTCCGGCAGCACGATCAGCGTGTGCATCAGATTGATCGCCTCCACGGTTCCTTCGATGCTGCCTGCGGTGACGTAGTCGCCGACGCGAAACGGCCGAAAAATAATCAAGATCACACCCCAGGCGAGGTTGCTCAACGAGCCTTGCAGGGCCAATCCGATCGCCAGCCCGGCCGTGCCGAGCGCAGCGACCAGCGGCGCCGCCGACACGCCGGCGGTGATCAGCGCCATCACGATCAACACGGCAACGAGCACGCCATAAATCAGATTGCGCAAAAAGCCGCTTAGCGTCACGTCGACCTGCGCGCGATGCAGCGCACGCTCGGACACATTGGCGAGCCGCGCCGCAATCCATATGCCGATGAGCAGAACGAGCAACGCAAGCAGTAAATTAAAGCCCACATGGATGACGCTTTCGGAGAGCTTTGCTCCCAGCAATTTATCGAGAAAGTCGTGCATGGCATGGGCTCGCGTTGAAAAGTCTTATCAACGCTACCAAACCAATAATGAAAAATCTGCTGAAGCGGCTCAGTGCTACGGCGGCTTTTCAAGCAGTTCGCGCACGCTGCGCAACGAGCGCATTTCCCATATGGCCACCACCAAAAGCACGATGGTGGTCGCCACGCCCAGCGCGGCGATCGTCCACCAGGCGAAGCTCAGCGCCAGCAGCAGTAGCAGCAACAGACCGATCAGATGCGATAGCGGAAGATGGGTGCCGTTGACGGTTTTCTTGAACAGCGCGTTGCCGATCAGGTACAGCGCCGGGCCGCACAAGAGCACCGCGGCGCTAACGGCATCCGCATGCTGCCGAGGATCGTGCAAGGTCAATTCATCTGCCACCGCGCAAACGATGATCCCGGCGACGATCAGCAGATGCAAGTAGGTGTAGGCGACGCGTGCCGTGCGGCCAGGGTCTGCCGACTGACGGATCGCCCGGCTGCCGCGCTCGACCCCGAGATCAAAATAGATCCACCACATCGCCACGCTGCCGATAAAAGCGCTGATAAAAGCCGGCAGCGCCTGCGGCGCGTGCAGTGTTTCGGCGTAGCTCGAACCGGTGACCACCACTGATTCACCCAGCGCGATAAGCACGAACAAACTGCAACGCTCCGCGAGATGACCGCCGTCGACGTTCCAGTCGGCGGTTTGCGTGCGGCCCATGCCGGGAACGCCGAACGCCAACGCTGGCCCGATGTATTCCAGCAGCAGTGCGGCGATCCAGAAGCCCGCGCGCTGCTGGCCATCCAGCCAGCCACCAATCAGCCAGAGAATGCCCGATCCGACCAGCCACACGGCGATGCGCTGGAAATTTCGCGTGTTCGCCGGCGCCGCATCGCCGATCGCCCAAAGCATGAAAAACGTGCGCCCCACCTGCATGAAAACGTAGCTGCTGGCGAACAGCATGCCGCGCTCGCCAAAAGCTTCGGGCAGAGCAATGGACAGCAGCAAACCGGCCAGCATCAGGGTCAACAAGGCCATGCGCACCATCGGCCGTTCCGGGTCCAGCCAGTTGGTCACCCAGCCGGTAAAAATCCACACCCACCAGACCGCCAGAAAAAGCAGCAGCACCTGCAGTGCGCCGATCATGTTCAAGTGCTGCAGCAAGGTGTGCGACAGCTGGGTTACCGCATAGACGAACACCAGATCGAAAAACAACTCGATATTGGTGACCTTGCTTTGCTCATGACCGCCACGCGCACGCAGCAGGCTAACGCGCGGCAACCAGCCTGCGCGTGAGGAACGCGAGTCCTCAGACGTTGGTGAAGTCACAATCCGCTCTCCGACGATTCCCCTGCCGTTATCGTACGACAACCGGGGAGCGTGTCTCGCCGGCTCTATCCCAATGGCAGGCGGGTCTCCGCGGCGCAACAACAGGACCGCTGAACACGGCGCCTTGTGCGAGCGTCAAATGCGTTCGTCGTCGATGTCGCTTACCTTTCCGTCAACAATCGTGACGACGGTGACGTGGTCGTCGCGCCGATACTCCCATTTCTGACCGGGCTGCTGATCGGCAGTAATTACGCGCACACCACCGGAGCGCGTTCTCCCGCTGCCCGTGCGCCGGCCGCGCGAACTGCGGCTGCCGGATTTGTGCGAAGGCTTGCCCAACAGCGCGGTGACGCGTGCCGAGCTGTCGCCGGCAACGAGCACTTGGTTACCGACGCGCAAACTGCTTAGCGCATTGGCTCCACCGCTGAACACAAACGCCGCGCTGGCGACGACTGACACCAAGGCAAAACGCATAGGCATGACATGCTCCCTGTCCGATTGAAGTCCCTAACCACAAGGCGCCGACTTGCGACTCAGCCACAAATCAAATCGCCGACCGCCAGCACGCCAAACGTCCCGCGCGATTCGATGGCGGCAATGAGCATAGTGCGAATTTTTACAGGAATGATGGGACATTCGGCGGTCGGTTCAGCCGCCTATTGTAGGTGGCCGACGACCACTGCTTTGAGGCCTACACGGAGACGCTTTAACTGCGAAGCTTGCCGCAGTTGCCGTCAGACTTTGCCAGCAAAGCGCCACAGGGTCCGTTGTGATTACTGGTCATGCGCGTCGGCACAGGCTTACGATCTTCCGCCAGAAAACCTCTGGCGGCTCTTCGCGCACAACCACAGCGAACGCGCGGTTGCCCCGATGCAAATGCAATCGCGGATGCAAATGCAATCACGTTAGAGCGCGGTACCCGCAAGATTGTCCATATCCAGGTGAATGCTGGTCAGCCGCGGGATCTGCCGACGCAGCGCGAGCGCCGACTCAGCGGGTAGCGCAGCAACCACTTTCTCGAACGCCTGCAGGAGGCCACTCTCGTTGTCGGCCAGTTCGCGAATCCATGCCACGCTTCGATCCGTCGATGCTCTGACCAGGGAGCCGGTGACATACCGCCGCGCCGCGCCGCGCAGGGTGCCGTTGCGGCGGGGTGTGCCGCCGCTGTCGCGCAGCTGCGTTTGCAGATCGCAGATCATCGCGTCCAGCGTCTGCGCGTTCTCGTCGAGAATGACGCGCAGCCCTGGCTCGCACGTCGAAGCGGCCTGCTGGTAAAGCGCAAGCAGATCGATAGAGCGCTGGATCAAGGTGTTGTAGGTCGCTTGGGGAAGACGGGGAGACATGGCTACCTCCTGGAAGTCAATCAACCGTTTCGAGCTTTCATCCTCTACCCCGCCCGCTTAGCGACACTTAAACCCGACGAAATTTCTCGCGATACAGTCAGCCGGCAGTCGGTTGTGCATTGTTCAACGAATACAGGTTGCGACGGCGCTTCTCAACGGCCGGTCTGGACCAGATCGAGCGGCTGGCCATTGCTGGCGCGCACGCCCTGCTGCAGGTCGGCCAGCTGATCGATGGCAGGACACAGCGCCTGAATTTGCGGCCGCAATGCCTGCATCCGCTGCAACAGTCGCGGCTGCAACTCGGTGCTCAGGCTGGCGGCGCGATCGCGCAGCGTGGCGGCCGCCTGCATATCTCCATTCAGCGCCGCGTCGATCGCTTGCTGACCCATGTCGCCGGCAATCAACGGCATCAGATCGCTTTCGACCTGGCTGGCGTACTGATTGATGACGTCGCCATCCCAGTCGTGCGTGCTACGGCTGCTGGCAATGCGCTGCTTGATTTCGCGCGCGCGCGCGTCCAGCCGTTGATCAAGCTCCCCGTGCGTTTCGCTGCTCAGGCCCATCCCACTGGCTTCCGAACGAACCGCCTGCACCGCCATGTCCACGCCATTTTGCGCGACCTTGCGCACTCGCGGCAGCAGATCACGCAGGTCGCGCTCGAACAGCGTCATGCGGTCCTGATTCTCGGCATCGAGGCGCACCGATACAGCGTCCGTCCGTAACGACCCGCGCTGAAGCTCGACTCGCGCAGGGGCTGGCGCGGCACGATCAAAGATCACGTTGTCCGCGTTGACTGTCACGTCGTAACTGCTCGTCGCGTGGCATGTGGTCGCCAGGTCCTGCGCGCAAAGAGGAGCCGCCGCCAGCAAAAGCGTGAGCGCAACGGTGAAGCGAAAAGAATGCATGGACGGAGTTCTCATGAGAATGCCGTCAGCGATAACCGGCCAGCGGCGAACCCATGCTGAATGCAACTATCCGCGTCGTGTCCGAAACTGCGCGCGAACCGCCGGCTTGCCGAGCTTCCAGGCCAGCCAAAGCAGCGCGATCACTCCGACCGATTTGAACACCAGCGCCAGCTGATAGCCGCGCTGCAATCGCGCCAGGATCTGTGCCGCATCGACCGTGCCCTGCTGCTGCGCCTGAGCCAGCATGCCGGCGCTGTTGGCGTCGAGCGTCTGTAAATCATGCAGCTGCAGAAAACCGGTAATCAGCAGCCAGACGACCAGAATCACCGCGGCCACGCGCATGCACGGCCGAGCCCAGGCCTGACGCAGGGCGCAGCCCGCGCAGATCACGATCAGTACAAACACCACGAGCAGATAGCCTGCATCCCAGCCGAGCATGCCGTGGAGGGCATTGACCTCCGACGGTTCCAGCAACGCCGGATTCTGCAGCTGGCCCCAGACCTTTTGCATATGCTGCACGTATTGCACGGATCCGAACGCTGACACCAGCAGGAGCAGCCAAACCAGCACGCGCCACGCGAGCAGCCCGCGCGGCCGCCCCGTTTGCTCCTGCGTTATGACCCTGCGCATTACCGCGCCACCTTTTTGTGGTCGGCAAGTCTCTGCGCATCAAAAAAAAACCGCGGAACTAGCGGCAAGGACGAGCAAAACCGACGCATGAGAATCTCCGAACCGAGTGCTTGGCCCGTCAGTTTACGCGCTGAAAAAAGAAGGGCGCCATAAGGCGCCCTTCGTCGAACAAGCAGAATCCATCAAACCATTAGCGGCGTGTGATGGTGAACTTGCCAGCCGAAATACCGAGGTTGATGCCTTCGCCCGTACCAGCCAAAGCCAGCGACGTGGTGCCCTTGGTCAGAACCTGCGCATTGGCGCTCTTGACCACGCCGGCATCCGCGCCTGCCTGAACATAACCGCCAAATACGTCGCGGATGCCATTGACGGTGCTGATTTCACCGGTTCCACCGGTGATCTTGTACTTACCGGCCGTGAGACCGCCGCCAACAACCGTGATGCCAACGCGGGCCGTCTGGCCGTTGTCACAGCGCACGGTGCCGTTACCGGTGGCATGCTTGTAGATCAGCGACCAGCCGGCCAAATTGAAGCGGAGGTGGCACTTCACGCTCGCGGTATCGGCGTGGGCATTTGATGCCGGCAGGGCAGTCATGCCACCGGCCAGGGCCACGACGAGGGCGGCCATTCCAAAAGTACGCTTGATCATCATCATTCTCCTAAAAATTTGCGGGTGGGGTGTGGAATGCCGTACCGATGGCGTTACTGACTGTCTTCACGAAAGTGAAGAAAGCCACCGGGGCGCCTAGATTGTTCAGATCCACGTGATGACAACGTGCACGACAGCCACTGAGTTTCAGGTCGGTGAACATTCGACCTGTCGCTAAATGCCGCAGGCATGAAAAGTGAATTGAGCCAAAGGCATTCCCGATCTATGTATTTCAGGGCAAAGTGAGCGCACGATCGAGATGACGCGCCCGAACGGTGCTTCATAAAAAAAGTCGCATCGGGACAAACCGGCGACCGTCGATGCTTTTCGCCAATCGCCGATGGAGGGGGATGCAAGATGATCAAGTACTCGCTGGTCGGCTACGACGGTTCCGCCGCGTCGCGCCGTGCGCTCGATTTCGCCGTCGCCCTGGCGCACGCCGCCGGCGGGCGCGTGCGCGTGGTTTCGGTACTGCAAATTGCCGAAGGCGGCGTGGATGCGTGCACCCTGATGATGGCCGACTCCGGCTCGCGCCGCGTCCAGGAGCTGCATGACGAACTGGCCGCCATCGTGCCGGATGCGGCCTCCCTGCTTGATGTGGAATTGGTGCACGGCAGCCCCGGCGATGTATTGCTGGGGCAGATTGATCAGCACGGCGTCGACCATATCGTGATTGGCCATACCGAACGCGGCGCCCTGGCGCGCTGGCTGATGGGCTCGGTATCCGGCAACGTGCTGGCACGCGCCCATGTACCGGTAACCGTGGTGCGCTAAAGCAGCAGCAAAACTGCGGCCGGCAGGCACGAATCCCGGTTATTGCTGGGAAGGCTCAGGCCGTGGACGTTGTTCGATCTTTCGCTGCGCCTGCTGCACCGCTTTCAGATGCACCATATCGATAGGGCGAATCTTCGCGATCGTGCAGGGCGTGTGCGTATCGAAAGGAATCACCTTGTCGAAACCCACAGCGACCTGATTGCTATTGGAAGTCAGTCCAATGCCGGTGGTCACCTGCAAGTTGACGCAAGCGGCCAGATCGATGAAATAAGCCTGCTTAGGCTTGGTGTAGACCACCAGCTGCGTATTGCTCAACGGCTCCCACGAATAGATCGGCGGATAAAAGCCGAAGTTATTCACCGGCGCACCAGCTGCCGCGGTGTAAGCCTGCAGACGGTCTTGCGTTTTCTTTGCGTAAGGCGCGCTGGAACACGCGGCGAGCGAAACGACGGCGAGCAACACGACGAGCAATGGCACGTGTTTCATGAAAAATCTCCACAGTGAATCAACCGGATGTTGGCGATTTATTTTTTCTTGCCCTTGCCGACGCTAACCCATTTTGCCGGATCAAAACCAGCGACTTCGTAGACCAGCGTTTCCTTCTTGTCACCGTCAACCGGTGCAACAGTCATGGAAATCTTTTTCGCTTTCTGCAGCATCGCAATAAACGCTTTGTCGTCGCGAATCATCAGCGCCGGTTCGCCGGTGGTGGGGGCGAACGCCTTGATGCCCACGGACTTGCCATCGACCGTGGTGGCAATCGTGCAGTTGGCATGGCAGACGAAGCCGTGGCCCGAACCGTATAGAAACGCGTTCTGCCCCCACTGCGTGTGCCGACGCAATATCAGCTTGACCTGATCATCGCCAGCCGGCTGGCTGCTCGCAATCGTGGCAGTGGACTGGGTGCCCCCTTCCATCGGCGATACCTGATAAAGCCACAAAGCAGCCAACCGGTTCTTTTCGCTGTCGACCGTATACCGCTGCTCGATGGCCGGCAGCGATTGCTGCACTTCCTTCGCTGCCGGTGTGCCGGGATAACGATCAAGAATATCGTGACCCATCTCGACCACCATCTGGTCGTTGTGAATGCGCTGCAGCTGACGATAGGTGTCCAGCTTGCCGGCAGCTTCGGCATCCTTCGACTGCTGCGATGTTGTCGCCGTCGCCGCCGGCTGATCGCTTTGCGAAGAGCAGCCGGCCATGGGCAGCAAGGCAGCAAACAGCAGCGGAGCATGTCGAAAGAACGGTTTCATGGTGGTCAGCTCTTGGGAAAACAAAGTCCTAGAGTGACGCCAGCCGGCTGCGTCACGCAACTGCAGCGGTTTTAGCTGGCGCCCATGGGCACATCCGCGAACCGCTCGCGCAGAACGGCGCGATAGCGCCGGCTGCAGGGAATTTTGGCGCCATCGCGCAACTGCAGTCGGGCATCGCCTGTGTCCAGCGGCTCGATTTCCGCCAGGTAATCCAGGTTCACGTAATAGCTGCGATGCACGCGGACAAAGCGTTCCGGATCCAGACGGTTCTCGATCGCCGCCATGGTGGTGCGCATCGGGTAATCGCGGGATCGTACGCGCAGGTTTACGTAATTGCCGGATGCCTGCAGCCATTCGATTTCGCTGGCGTTGATCAAAAATTCCCGGCCCAACTTGCGCACCAAAAAACGCTCCGGCCGCTCGACGGGTTCAACCGGCAGACCGTCGTCAGGCGCCACCAGCAGCCGCGCCTCACCCTGCAGACGCAACAGGGCCAGCCGATACAGCCAGACCGTGGCAATGATGCCGAAATAGCTGCGTACATCCTTGAGGTATTCGTAACCGAAGTTGCGCCACCACGGACCGAAATCGTAGTGGGAACCCGCGTAGTGATAGGCCAGCTTGCGCAAGGCGATCATGCCGCCGACGTGAACCAGGCTGAACAGCACGCTGGCTGGCAGGTGCAGTGGCAGCGACTGTCGCCATGTAGTCAACCGAAACGGCCAGCGCCGCTCCAGCGCGATCACTGCAGGAACCAGTGCCAGCAACAGCACCGCACTGCTCCATTCCCAGCACCACGGTTGCCATGCGCGCAGCCCGGGATGATCGATCGTCGATGTCACGCTGTTGAGCGTCGCGTTCAAGCCGTACAGCAGCAGCCAGAAACCGATCTCGAACAGGCGCCGCCAGCGCTGAAAATCGCGGTAGTCGAAAGCGGCTTGGTTCGTCATGCCGCAATTCTACGGGCAACGCTGCCGATTGCTTCGGGCTTCGTCCCCAGCAGCCTACCGTTCGTCACTATTACCGGTCCATCAATCACTTGAGGCAACACGGTGGGACGAAAGCGCGCCAGCCTGAGCGCACTTTCCACCGGAGAATTCCGCATGATCCGCCGCCACGATATCGACGCCTTGCGCGTGCTCGCCTTCGGTCTGCTGATCTTTTATCACTTCGGCATGCTGTACGTGGCGCCCGTCGCTGACTGGCACGGCTTGCCGCTGCACAGTCATTACCTCGCTACGTGGCTGCAATATCCGATGCTGTTCGTGAATCGCTGGCGGCTGGAATTGCTGTTCATGATCTCCGGGCTGGCGATCCATTTCATGCGCGGCAGGACCCGGCTGACCGGACTGGCGTGGAAACGCACGCGACGCCTGCTGGTTCCGTTGATCTTCGGCATGCTGGCGGTGATACCGATCCAGTCGTACGTGGCGGGGCTGACCGATCAGATGATCGCGCCGGGCTTCGGCGCCTTCCTGGTGCATTACTGGACGCACGGCTACAAGGACTACGGGCTGAACTGGGCGCATTTGTGGTACCTGCCCTACCTGTGGGTCTACACGATGCTGCTGATGGCGCTGCTGCCCGCGCTGGAGTCGCGCATCGGCCAGCGCCTGCGCGCGGGCTGCCTCGGGCTGCGTGGTGCAAGCCTACTGGTGCATCCGGTGCTGCCCCTGTTCGCCTGCGGCTTGCTGATGTCCTGGCATTATCCGGAAACGCATGCGCTGGTGGGTGACTGGTACGCGCTGGCGCTGTACGCGACGATGTTCCTCTACGGTTACCTGCTGGGCACCGACGTCGCGCTGTGGGCTGAACTGGCGCGGCTGCGCCGCCATTCGCTGAGCCTGGCGCTGGGCTGTTTTGCGCTGTACCTGTTCCTCGACAAGTTCGCCGGCCAGTACATCGAACAATACATTCATAACCACGCAGCGCTGGTCGTACTCAAGCTGCTCACGGTCTGGCTGCGCTACAGCTACACCTGGATCGCGATCACCGCCGTACTTGGCTGGGGCCATACGCTGCTCAACCGCCCGTTCCACTGGCTGCCGTACGCGCGGGACGCGGTGTATCCCTGGTACATCCTGCATCAGAGCCTGCTGCTGTTTTTTGCCTGGCAGGTGATGCCCTTGCAACTCGGGCCGATGGCCGAACCCTCGCTGATTCTGCTGGGCACGGTGGCTGGCTGCGCCCTGCTGCACGAATGCCTGATTCGGCGCACGCGCTGGCTCAGGCCCTTGTTTGGGCTTAATCCGCTGCCGGCACGCGAGTTGCCCGCCGCGACGATGCTGCCCGCCAGCGTGAAATGAGGTTTGGATGCAGGTAGCCATGCAAGCGATAAGCACAACGGCTTGATCAGACACGACGTTTTCTTCAACAGCCCGGCTCTGTGCCGGGCTTTTTCTACTTGATCCCACGGCATTAGCCGAGAAATCAGGCCGCCTGTTTTCATGCAAGGTCGCGCGCCATGCGACATCCGCGCTTGGAGCAATCCGCCGATCACCCGATAATGGGGCTCTCGTCAGGATCCTCGATGCCCGCCAGCACCAGTTCAACCCGTTCGGATTCGCTGTTCCAGCATCCTGCTTTCGTCGCGTTCTGGTTTGCGCGCATTGCTTCGAGCTTTGGCTTCCAGATGCTGTCGGTGGCGGTCGGCTGGCAAATTTACGCGGTTACGGGCCGGGCGTTTGATCTGGGCCTGATCGGACTGGTGCAGTTCATTCCTTCGGTATTGCTGGCGTTGCCGGCCGGGCATGTGGCGGATCAATTTGATCGTCGTCGCATCGTGCTGATCGGCCAGATCGTGGAATGGGTGGCAATCGCCGCGCTGGCCGCGCTGACGCTCACGCACCATATTCACGAGCTGGGCATTCTTGCGCTGGTGCTGGTGATTGGCATCGCCAAGGCGTTTGAGTTTCCGGCGCTGCAGTCGATGCTGCCCGCGCTTGTGCCCGCATCGATTTTGCCCCGTGCCATGGCGATCAACAGCTCGGCCGGCCAGGCCGCGATGATCATGGGGCCCGCGCTGGGCGGCTTTCTGTATGTCGCCGGGCCGGGCGTGGTGTATGGGGTTTCGGCGGTTTTATATCTGGTCGCCGTGATCATGCTGAGCCGACTGCGCTACGAACATGCGCCGCCGCGCCGCGAGCCGGCCACGCTGAAAACGCTGTTCGCCGGCGTGCATTTCATCCGCGCACGCAAGGATGTGCTGGGCGTGATTTCGCTGGATCTTTTTGCGGTGCTTCTCGGCGGCGCGACGGCGCTGTTGCCGATCTTCGCCAAGGACATTCTGCACACCGGTCCGTGGGGGCTCGGCCTCTTGCGCGGTTCACCGGCTGTCGGTGCCTTGCTGATGTCGCTGTGGCTGGCGCGGCACAATATGCAGCGCAACGTGGGGGCGATCATGTTTGCCTGCGTCGCCGGCTTTGGCGTGGCGACGCTGGTGTTCGCGCTGTCGAGCACGCTGTGGCTGTCGATGGCGGCACTGTTTGCGCTCGGCGCTTTCGATATGGTCAGCATGGTGATCCGCGGCGCCCTGGTGCAGCTCGATACGCCCGACGACATGCGCGGCCGCGTCAGTGCGGTCAATGCCATTTTCATCAACACCTCGAACCAGCTGGGCGAATTCGAATCCGGCATGCTGGCCGCATGGATGGGCGCCGTGCATGCCACGGTGCTGGGTGGCGTCGGCACACTCCTGGTCGTCGGGGTATGGATGGCCATGTTCCCCGGACTGCGCCGGCGGCAAAAGCTGCAGGTCGAAAACGAGGCCGCCACCAAACCGGCAGCGGAATCGCTTTAAGCGCCGACCGCGGCAATATCATCGAATGGCGACATGCCCATCCGATATCCTGACGCACCATCGCGGGCTGCCGGCGCGATATTTTCTTTCTACAGCACTCGCCAATGCCGCCACGGAGCCGCCTCGATGATCGTTCTGCATCACCTCAACAACTCCCGTTCGCAGCGCATTCTGTGGCTGCTCGAAGAGCTCGGCGTGCCTTATGAAGTGAAGCGCTACGAGCGCGATCGCAAGACCATGTTGGCACCGCCCGAACTGCGTCAGATACATCCCTTGGGCAAGTCGCCGGTGATTACCGATGGGGATGTCACCTTGGCCGAGTCGGGCGCGATCATCGAGTATCTCGCCGAGCGCTACGGCGATGGGAGGCTGTTACCGGCAACGGGCACGCCCGGACGGCTGCGGTGCAATTACTGGCTGCATTACGCCGAAGGCTCGGCGATGCCACCGTTGCTGCTGAAGCTGGTGTTCCGCCGCGTTGAAACCACGCCGATGCCTTTTTTCGTCAAGCCGGTGGCCAAGGGCATTGCGCACAAGGTGCAGGACACGTTCGTCGATCCCCAGCTAAAGCTGCATCTCGATTATCTGGAAGGCGAGCTTGGCAAGAGCGCGTGGTTCGCGGGCGACAGCTTCAGCGCGGCCGACATCCAGATGAGCTTCCCGCTGGAAGCCTTTGCTGCCCGGGGCGGACTCAACGCGACTCGTTCGCCGCGACTGTGGGCCTTTCTCCAGCGCGTCCACGCCATGCCAGCGTATCAGCGCGCGCTGGAGCGCGGCGGCCAATATGATCTCGGCTGAAGGCTGAACAAAACAATATCGCCGCCTTCGCTCTCCACGCGCCAATCACGATCCCATCGGCATTCTCAAGCTTCATTAGCGGAGGAGAGTGTCATGGGTAATCGGGATATCGAACGTCAGATTCGCGCCGTCAGCGCACGCGCCAGCGAGCGCGTGCGCGGCTACGCCGACGACGCTTCCAGTGGTGCGCAGAGCCTGCTTGAACGCGGTCGCAAAGCGACGGAAAAAGCCGCCAGCCGCTTTGGCGCCAAGGGCGACTACAGCCGCCGTATTTCCAACGCCGCTGAAGATTTTGCAGACGAGGCGAACTATCACTACCGTCGCCTGCGTCGCCAGGTAAACCGCAACCCGGGTACAACTTTGGCGATCGTGGCCGGCACGATTGGCGCGTTTCTGCTGCTGCGTCGCGCTTTCCGTACCGACGACGAAGATTGATCAAGGCGAGCTGGCCGTACTAACCCTAAGGCCAGCAGCTGATCTGAACGTCGAGAAAGCTTGCACAAAAAAACCGCCTTGACGGCGGTTTTTTTGTGGGTCACTGATGACGTTACACCGTCTGCGGATTGGGCTTGTCCTGATCGAGCTTGTACTCCTTGATCGCGCGGCTGACGTCCTTCGCGTTGACCTTGCCGTCCTTTGCCAATGCCGCCAGCGCCGCGTGTGCAATCCAGTAGCGATCCACCTCGAAGAAGCTGCGCAGGTTGGCGCGCGTATCCGAACGACCAAAGCCATCCGTACCAAGCACGGTGTAGCGCATGCCGTCCGGCATGAAGGCGCGCACCTGATCGGCAAACTCGCGCACGTAGTCGGTGGCCGCAATCGCCGGACCCGAACGACCGTCGAGCAGGCCCGTAATGTACGGCACGCGCTGCGTGGCTTCCGGATGCAGGCGGTTCCAGCGCTCGGCATCGAAGCCGTCACGGCGAACTTCGATAAAGCTCGGCACCGACCAGATATCCGACTTCACGCCGAAGTCCTTCTCCAGCAGTTCAGCTGCGGCAATTACTTCGCGCAGAATCGTGCCCGAACCGAGCAGCTGCACGCGCGGCTCGCCCTTCTTCGGCTTGCCGCCGTCCTTGAACAGATACATGCCTTTGATGATGCCTTCCTCGCTTCCTTCCGGAAGGTCGGGATGGCTGTAGTTCTCGTTCATCACGGTGATGTAGTAATAGATGTCTTCCTGCTCCTGCATCATCCGGCGCGTGCCGTCCTGCAGGATCACCGCGACCTCGTACGAGAACGTCGGGTCATACGACTTCACGTTGGGGATCGCGCCGGACATCAGGTGCGAGTGGCCGTCCTCGTGCTGCAGGCCTTCGCCGTTGAGCGTGGTGCGGCCGGCGGTGCCGCCGATCAGGAAGCCGCGTGAGCGCATGTCGCCCGCCGCCCAGCACAAGTCGCCGATACGCTGGAAGCCGAACATCGAGTAGTAGATGAAGAACGGCAGCATCGGCTGGTCGCTGATCGAATAGCTGGTCGCCGCGGCCATCCACGAGGCCATGCCGCCGGCCTCGCTGATGCCCTGCTGCAGCACCTGGCCTTTCTGATCTTCGCGGTAATACAGCAGCTGATCGGAATCCTGCGGGCGATACTTCTGGCCGAACGGCGCGTAGATACCAATCTGCCGGAACATGCCTTCCATGCCGAACGTGCGCGCCTCGTCGGCGACGATCGGCACCACGCGCTGACCCAGCTGCTTGTCGCGCAGCAACAGGTTGATGCCGCGGACGAGCGCCATGGTGGTGGAGATTTCCCGCTCGCCGGTGCCCTTGGTGATCTGCTCGAAAGCGACCAGCTCGGGCGTCTTCAACTTCACTTCAGTCTTGCGGCGGCGCTGCGGCAGCGAGCCGCCGAGCGCCTTGCGGCGCTCCAGCATGTACTGCACTTCCGGCGAATCCTTGCCCGGGTGGTAGTACGGCACGTCCTTGAGCTGCTCGTCGGTGATCGGAATCTGGAAGCGGTCGCGGAAGTGGCGCACCGCCTCCTCGTCCAGCTTCTTCTGCTGATGGGTCGGGTTCTGCGACTCGCCGGCCGCGCCCATGCCGTAACCCTTGACCGTCTTGGCCAGGATTACCGTCGGCATGCCCTTGGTGTTGGACGCCGCGTGGTACGCCGCGTATACCTTGTGCGGATCGTGGCCACCGCGGTTCAAACGCCAGATGTCGTCGTCGCTGAGGCTCGCGACCATCTCGCGCGTTTCAGGATATTTGTTGAAGAAATGCTCGCGCGTGTACGCGCCACCGAAGGCCTTGCAAGCCTGGTATTCGCCGTCGACGGTTTCCATCATCAGCTTGCGCAGCACGCCCTTGTGATCGCGCGCGAGAAGCGGATCCCAGTAGCTGCCCCACACGAGCTTGAGTGCATTCCAGCCGGCGCCGCGGAACACGCCTTCGAGTTCCTGGATAATCTTGCCGTTGCCGCGCACCGGGCCGTCGAGGCGCTGCAGGTTGCAGTTGACCACGAAGATCAGGTTGTCCAGACCTTCGCGTCCGGCCAGCGAAATAGCTCCGAGCGACTCGGGCTCGTCCGTCTCGCCGTCGCCGAGGAAGCACCAGATCTTGCGGTCGCTCGGAGGCACCAGTCCCCGATGCTCGAGGTATTTGAAGAACTGCGCCTGATAGATTGCCTGAATCGGGCCCAGGCCCATCGACACCGTCGGCACCTGCCAGTAATCCGGCATCAGCCACGGATGCGGATACGACGACAGCGCACGGCCCTTTCCGGCCACTTCCATGCGGAACAGATCGAGCTGGTCTTCGGCCAGGCGGCCTTCGAGGAACGAGCGCGCGTAGATGCCCGGGCTGGAATGGCCTTGATGAAATACCAGATCGCCCGGATGATCGGCCGACGGCGCGCGCCAGAAATGATTGAAGCCCACGTCGTACAGCGTGGCGCTGGAGGCGAAGCTGGCGATATGGCCGCCCAGTTCGCCCGGCTTGCGGTTGGCGCGCACCACCATCGCCATCGCGTTCCAGCGAATAAGCGTGCGGATGCGCCATTCCATCGCGGCATCGCCGCCCATCTTCGCCTCGTGACCCGGCGCGATGGTGTTGACGTATTCGGTGGTCGGATCGAACGGCAGATAGCCGCCCGAACGGCGCGTGTTGTCGACCATGCGCTCAAGCAGAAAGTGCGCGCGCTCGGTGCCGTCGTGCTGAATCACCGCATCAAGCGAATCCATCCACTCGCGGGTTTCGGTGGGGTCGATATCCTGGTTGAGGATGTCGTCGAGCTGATCCATGGGGGATTCTCCGCGGCGCCGTTGCGGCGCCAGACCTGAAGGGGGATTCCCGACGCGGGGATCGTCGGGAGCAATTCCCTAATTCTAGTCTCTGGCGGGCCGCGCCGCCAATTTGAAAACCATGCGTGAGCGAATGGTTTGGTGATTTTGTCGTACAAAAGCCGCACCCACTGCCCGGGTGCGGCAAACCGCGGCCTATTCCGCCTGGCGATTAGCCGCCCGGATCTGCGCCTCGACGCAGGCCACGGCCGTCATATTGACGATGCGGCGTACGGTCGACTGCGGCATCAGGATATGCGCCGGCTTGGCCACGCCCATCAGGATCGGGCCGATCACCACGCCATCGGTGAGCATGCGCGTCATGTTGTAGGCGATATTGGCGGCATCGAGATTCGGGAAGACGAAGACGTTGGCCTTGCCCTCCAGCCGCGAATTCGGAAACAGCTTGTCGCGCAGATCGGGCGTCAACGCGACGTCCGCCTGCATCTCGCCTTCCACTTCAAGGCGCGGCGCCTTGGCCCGGATCAGTTCAAGCGCCTTGCGCATCTTGGTGGCGCCGCAGGAGTCACGGCTGCCGAAGTTTCCTGCCGACAGCAGCGCGATCTTTGGAACAATGCCAAACAGCTTGAGGCGAATCGCGGCCTGCAGCGTGGCCTCGGCGATCTGCTCGGGAGTGGGGTCGTCCTGCACGTGCGTATCGAGATAGAAGAAGGTGCCCTTCTCCGTCGACACGGCGGCCATCGCCGAGGGCTCGCTGACGCCAGCGTCAAGACCGATGATGTCCTGGATGTAGCGCAGCTTGTCCTGATATTGGCCGATCAGGCCGCAGATCATGCCGTCCGCCTCGCCGCGCTCGACCATCAGCGCCGCAATGATCGTAGGCCGCGTGCGCACCAGCGCCTTGGCCATCGACGGCGTCACGCCGCGGCGCTCCATCAAGCGATGGTAGTGCTGCCAGTAATCGTCAAAGCGCGGGTCGCTGTGGATATTGCACAGCTCCACATCCACGCCGACTTTCAGGCGCAGGCCGGCGCGCTTGATGCGCTTCTCGATCACGTCGGGGCGGCCGATCAGAATGGGCCGGGCCAGGCCTTCGTCAACCACTACTTGCACCGCACGCAGCACCGTTTCCTCTTCGCCTTCGGCATACACCAAACGCGTCGGCGCAGCCTTGGCGCGCTCGAACACCGGCTTCATCAACAACCCGGTGCGGAATACGAAGCTGGTGAGCTGGTCGTTGTACGCGACGAAATCGGCCATCGGTCGGGTGGCGACGCCGGAATCCATCGCCGCCTGTGCCACCGCCGGCGGAAGCTGCAGCAACAGGCGCGGATCGAACGGCTGCGGGATCAGATATTCCGGCCCAAAGCTCGGCGGTTTGCCGCCATAAGCGCGCGCGCTCACGTCGGAGGCTTCGCGACGCGCCAGCGCGGCAATCGCCTTGACGCAGGCAATCTTCATCGCCTCGTTGATGACCGTGGCACCAACATCCAGCGCACCGCGAAACAGGTAGGGAAAGCACAGCGCGTTGTTGACCTGGTTCGGATAATCCGAACGGCCGGTGGCCATGATGCAGTCGGGCCGCACGGCCTTGGCTTCTTCGGGGGTGATTTCCGGATGCGGATTGGCCAGCGCGAATATGATCGGCTGCGAAGCCATCGTCGCCAGCATCTCCGGCTTGAGGATGCCGCCCGCTGACAGGCCGAGAAACACGTCGGCGCCGACGACAATTTCGGCCAGCGTGCGCGCGGTGGTGTTACGTGCGTAACGCTGTTTGTCCGGGTCCAGATCGGTGCGCTCGTTGTGCAGCACGCCGTCGCGATCGAACGCCAGGATGTTTTCCGGCTTCACGCCCAGCGCCACCAGCATGTCGACGCACGAAATACCTGCGGCGCCCATGCCGGTGGTCGCGATGCGGATATCTTCGATGCGTTTCTTGACGACGACCAGCGCATTGGTCAACGCGGCGCCCACAATGATGGAAGTGCCGTGCTGATCATCGTGGAAGACCGGAATCTTCATTCGCTCGCGCAGCTTGCGCTCGACGATGAAACACTCCGGCGCCTTGATGTCTTCCAGGTTGATGCCGCCGAAGGTGGGCTCGAGCGACGCGATGATATCGACCAGTTTGTCCGGGTCGTTCTCGTCGATTTCGATGTCGAAAACGTCGATGCCGGCGAATTTCTGAAACAGCACGCCCTTGCCTTCCATCACCGGCTTGGCCGCCAGCGGCCCGATATTGCCCAGGCCCAGCACGGCGGTGCCGTTGGTAATCACCGCGACCAGATTCGAACGCGCGGTGTATTCGGCGGCGGTCGTGGGATCCTCGACGATCGCGTCGCAGGCCGCCGCCACACCCGGCGAATACGCCAGCGACAGATCGCGCTGGGTCAGCAGCGGCGTGGTTGGCGTGACCTTGATCTTGCCGGGACGCGGCAAGCGGTGATACTCGAGGGCAGCAAGACGCAATTCTTCGGGGAGAGACATCGTCGGCATTTATGCATGGGGAAGGGGTAGCACCCGCCGCGGCGGATGTCTTTTCATAGTATCACCGGCGCAGGCCGCCGCCCCGAGATAACGCGCTGTGACCGCCGGCGCAATCAGACGCTGAGCGCGAGATCATCGCCCTGCACGCGATTCATGTGGATACCGTTGATGAACACCGAAAAGGCCAGCTTGCCGGCCAGCCCATGCACGTGCTGCATCCACGGCGGCAGCCAGTGCGGCGGCAGAATCGCGCCCGATTCGAAGTACGGCTGCAGGGCCACGACGTCGTGCAGAGCGAGTTTGCCGGCGAACAGGCAGCGCAGCAGATCCATTCGCCGCTCCTTCAACGCCCAGCGAAAAAACGTGTGCACGGTGAGCAGGCCGGCCAGGTAAACATTGTCCTTGGCGAAGGCGGAGCCGCCAGTCAGCGGCACGCCGCGAAACACGCGCTGGGCCGAATGAAAACTGTCTGCCGTGCTCTGTCCGCAGCTGCTGAAGTAGCGGTAGACCTCGACGAAATCCGCGCCATTGAGCGCCATGTCGATGGCCACGATGCGCAGGCTGATGCGTTTGAGCCGGGTGATGTCGATGGCGCCGGACATCAGCTCGGCGAATACCGCCAGGCCTTCCTGCGTGGCGGTCACCCGCGGCGACGTGCGCGCCAGCGAGGTGAGCAGCGGCTGGCGGCGGCCGTTAAGCGCCGTCAGCGAATGCACGAACGCCTCGTGCGCCAGCAGCTGGTGGTGATCGTATTCGGTAAAGCGGGTGTCGCCGCGCAGGCGAATGCGCGTGGCGCCGGCAGCCGCTTTTGCGGTAAGTTCGGGATCAACTTCCACACGAATCGTGCCGGCGCCGAAGAAATCGTCCAGCGTATGGCTCAACTCGTCGCGCAAGGTTTCCGACGTGATATCCGTATTGATACCGTCCGCCAGAAGATCTGCGCCCAACTCATCGGACAGTTCGATAAAATAACGTGCCGCATCGAGGTTGCTGCGCTTGCTGCCGGGTATCAGGTCACCCGGACGTCCGTACAAGGCGATGGAAGGCGCGGTAACGTCTTGCGTGCCGACCGCCTCGAGCATTTCGGCTGCGATAAGCCATGACTCGGCGGTGCGCCGCAGGTAGTCGCCGAGCGGGTCGATGTCGTCGGGATCCTTGCCACCGGCCTCCGCTTCGATGGCCGCCAGCTCGGCGCGAGGAGCCGAAAGATCCGGCCGTTTGTAAATGACATCCGGCAGCGTGAAAAAGCCCTTGCTGTAGGCCGCGATCATGCGATTTTCCAGCGAGGCCGACCACGCCACGGTAGGCAGGATGGTGATGCCTCGCGCCGCCGCCAGCAGCCGTTTGTCGAGGTCGGCATAGCGCTGCAGCGTCGGTGAAAAGTTGGCGCCGCCGGCGGTCATCGGCGTACCTGTCGAAGGGCGTCTACGCGAGCAATGACCTCGGCGGCGATCGGATCGATGGTGAACGCGGCGGCGAACCCGCGCGGGCTGTCGGGAATGAACGTGAGGTTGCGCCCAAGCCGCGATTCGACGCGCAACATCAGGGTGACGCGCCGCGGATTGCTCATGCTGGTGGTGTTGACGTTCATCACATCGACCAGTGCAACGCTGGTCTGCGCGCCACGGTTCTTGACCAGCAGCTGATCGTTGTCGAGCCAGACTTCATCGACCAGGTCGGCGATCATCGTCTTGAAAATAAAGACGCTGACGACGCTGATGATCAGGAAAGGGAATCCAACTGACACCCATTGCGCATAGGAAGGCCGCGCCGTCGGATTGAAAATGGCCATACCGATAAAGAGCACCAAGCCGCCCAGCTCAACCGCCCAGAAGACGGGAAAAGCGCGTTTGTAAACGTACGTACTCGACGCGGACAAACGGCGCATGGCGCAATCCATGAAGACGATGAATCCATAGTAATGCCTGTATTCGCGCGTCACACCTTGCGAACGGCAGCCGGCGGCCTGGCAGATAAAACAACAGCAAGTTTCATACGATGTGTCACGCGCATCTATCCATTGCGCCATTGCCCATGTAACCAAAGACCACGAACCGATCGCGCGCTTTTTTAGGCTTCCTTGCTCGCCGCCGCTGGTCTGGGCGCCTCGGTCGCCTGCGCAAGACTCAGCACGGTCTGCGCGATGGACTGCGTAGTGGCCAGCGTATTGATCGCGCCGGTGCGCAGCGCGCCAAGAATGCCGGTGACCTTGGTCGGCTCGCTGGCGATGGCGATCACATTGGGAATGCGTCGCAGATCCTCCAGCGTCAGGCCGATCACGCGGCCCGCCAGCGGTGTATTGGCCAGACGTCCGTGGATATCGATGAAGTCGTAGCCCATGATGTCGCCGACCGCGCCGAGTTCGCGCACCGCTTTTATTTCGTCGGCCGTGAACCAGCCCATGCGCACCATGTTGCTGTCCTCGAGAATATCGCCGACGCCGACCAGTGCGATATCCGAGCGCTGCGCCTTGCTCAACGACTGTCGAACCGTGTCGTTCTCCAGCAGATTGCTGCGCGAACGCTCATCGCTGACCATCGCCGGCGCGTAAAGGGTCACGCTGTCCCCGCCAAAACGCAGTGCCAGGTGGCGGCAGATATGATCGGCGTTCATTGCTTCACCGCCGCGATAGGAGCCGCCGATGGCGCAAACAAACGAGCAGTTGCGCTGCTGCGCCGACACCGCGTGCTTTGAGACGGCGCTGACGTTGCGGCCCATGCCGACCGCGACAATGCTGCTATCGGTGAGCGTGTGGTCGAGATAACCGGCGACCAGCCCGGCCAGCAGATCGCGCTGACTGTCGAGGTCCTTGTGATCCACTGAAATGATCGCCCGCTGGATGCCAAAGCGTTCGATCAGGGCGTTCTCCAGCGCCTGCGTCTGCTCCGGCGGATGTCGCAAGCGCACGCGTATTTCGACCACCCCTTCCTTGACGGCGCGTTTGAGCAGGCGCCCGACCATCACCCGCGACATCGAAAAGCGGGCGGCCAGATCCTCCTGGGTCATGCCGTCCACGTAATACAGCTTGGCCAGCTGGGTCAGTTTTTCAGGGGACATGGACCTGCCTTTTCATTCGCCGAAACAGCCTCGGGTTGCAGCGGAGGCTTTTGACACCGCACGCACGTCGCTTGCGCATTTGTGCAGTATACGATCACATGTTCATCACGCACCAGTCCTCGGCTAAAGCTCAACGGGTCGCTGAAGTTACGCAGAGACTCGCTTTATCGCGGCGGCAGTGGGAGACGACCAAAAAATGTTGCTCTGCAACAAATACTTAGGCTCAAATTTATTAAAGCGAAAATGGCAATTCGCTCGTTGACACCCAAAATGGACTACGCCTACTATCAGCGGCTTGAGTATCAAATGATACTCAAGTGTTCATTAGAACATTCACCTGATTACGTTGCCAGCCGGCGGCCAAACCCGCCGCCGGTATGAAGCGCAGCCTGCTAAGAACACAGATCGAGGAGAAAAATCATCATGTCCAGCGTGATTGATCGTCCGCAAAGCTCAACTGGCCACGCCAATCCAGGTCCGGCCATACCCAAGACCATGAAGGCGGTGGTTTGCTATGCGCCGAACGATTACCGGCTGGAAGAAGTACCCGTACCGGTGCCGGGTCCGGATGAAATACTCACCAAGGTCGAGCTGTGCGGTATCTGCATGGGCGACGTCAAAACCTATCGCGGCGCGCCCTCTTTCTGGGGTGACGCGGAGCAGCCGCGCTATGTAAAGCCGCCGATGATCCCGGGCCACGAGTTTGTGTGTCGGGTGGTCGCGCTGGGCGTTGGCGCGGAAAGCCGCGGCGTAGCGGTAGGCGATCGCGTCATTTCCGAGCAGATCGTTCCCTGCTGGGGTTGCCGCTTCTGCACCCATGGACAGTACTGGATGTGCCAGAAGCACGACCTGTATGGCTTCCAGAACAATGTGCAGGGCGCGATGGCCGAATACATGATCTTTACCAAGGAAGGCATCGTGCACAAAGTGCCCGACGGCATTCCGCCGGAAGAAGCAATCCTGATCGAGCCATTGGCCTGCTCGCTGCACGCGGCGGATCGCGCCAATGTGGGGCTGGACGATATCGTCGTCGTCGCCGGTGCCGGCACGCTGGGTCTGGGCATTATCGGCGCCGTACGCCTGCGCAACCCGAAGAAGCTAATCGTGCTGGATCTGAAGCCGGAGCGCGCTGAGCTGGCATTGCGCATGGGCGCCGACGAAGTGTGGAATCCCGCGCAGGAAAACGTGCTGGAAAAGATCAAGGCGATCACGGAGGGCTACGGCTGCGACATCTATATCGAAGCCACCGGGCATCACAAGGCGGTCAACCAGGGTCTGGCGATGCTGCGCAAGCTTGGCCGCTTCGTCGAATTCAGCGTGTTCAACGACGAAGCTACGGTCGACTGGTCCATCATTGGCGATCGCAAGGAGCTGGACGTACTCGGCTCGCACCTCGGTCCGTACATGTACCCGCGCGCGATCGACTTCATCGGCTCGCGCAAGATCGACGTGCGCGGCATCGTCACCCATACCTACCCGCTGGCCCAGTTCGCCGAAGCGCTGGCCGTGATGGAGCGTGGCGACAAGTCGCTCAAAGTGGTGCTCGATCCCAACGCATGAATCGACCTTGCGGCCGGGCGCATGCCGGGTAATTCTCCGTGCATGGACAGCATGCAACATCCAGAACGCATCATCAGGAACAGCAGCATGAATCGAGTCATCAACGATCCGGATAACGTGGTGGAAGACATGCTCCGCGGCATCGTTGCGGCGCATCCGGAACTGAGCCTGGATGCGGACAACGCCCGCGTCATCGGCAACGCCGCACCGATCGCTGCCGGCAAGGTCGGCGTGGTTACCGGCGGCGGCTCGGGCCACGAGCCGGCGTTCCTCGGTTTCACCGGCCCCGGCCTGCTGGACAGCGTGGCGATCGGTGAAATTTTTTCCTCACCAACGGCCAAGAGTTTTCTCGGTGCCTTCAAGCGCGCCGACGGCGGCGCGGGTGTGGCCTGCCTTTACGGCAACTACGCCGGCGACAACATGAACGTCAAAATGGCAGTGAAGCTGGCCGCAGCCCAGGGCATCGAGGTCAAGACGGTCGTGGCCAACGACGACGTGGCCTCTGCACCGGCGAGCGAACGCGAGAAGCGCCGCGGTGTCGCCGGTGAAATTCTGATGTGGAAAGCCGGCGGTGCGCGCGCCGCGCTCGGCGGCGATCTCGATGTGGTGATTGCCAGCGCGCGCAAGGCGATCGACAACACCCGTTCGGTCGGCATCGGCCTGTCGGCGTGCACTATCCCCGCCAACGGCAAAGCCAATTTTCATATCGCCGATGGCGAGATGGAGCTGGGTATCGGCCATCACGGGGAACACGGCGTCCGCGTCACCAAGACCGTTCCGGCCAAAGAAATGGCCAAGATGATGCTCGACATCATCCTGCCCGACTTCCCGATCGCCCGCGGCGATGACGTGGCGGTGCTGATATCTGGGTTGGGCGCCACGCCGGTGATGGAGCAATACATTTTGTATGCCGAGGTGGCCGAGCAACTCGCCAGCGCAGGTGTCACCGTCGGCTTCCGCTTCGTCGGCAATCTCTTTACGTCGCTGGAAATGATGGGCGTCACGCTGACCATCACGCGCCTCGACGACGAACTGCGCGAACTGCTAGCGCATCCGTGCAGCAGCATCGGCCTCAGCATCGGACCTCGCGCATGAGCGCGCAAAGCCTGCCCACGGCCGATTCCGCGTTCGTGGTGCGCGACCTGATCGCGGTGATCCGCGAGAACCGCGATTACCTCTCCGAGATCGACGCCGCGATCGGTGACGGCGACCACGGCATCAATATGAGCAAAGGCTTTTCGCAGTGCGCCGAACGGCTGGACCGCGACGGCATCACGGACCTCCCACGAGCGTTCGACGCCTTGGCAGAATCGCTGATGGACGGCATCGGCGGCTCGATGGGTCCGCTGTACGGCAGCTTCTTCATGAGCTTCGGTGAAACGTTCAAGGGGCACGATTCACTCGATGCCACCTTGTTCGGTCAGGCCCTGCGTCAAGGCCTGGATTCAATCGGCGATCTGGGCGAAGCCAAAGTCGGCGACAAGACACTCATCGACACCTTGCAGCCGGCCACCGACGCTTTCGAAACCGCTGTTGCAGACGGCAGGGACTTTTCCGCCGCACTCAAAGCCATGAGCGACGCTGCTGAAAAGGGCAAGGACTCGACCAAGGATCTGCAGGCGCGCATCGGCCGCGCAGCGCGATTGGGCGAGCGCTCGATCGGCGTGCTCGATGCCGGTGCCACCTCGTGCTTTCTGATCCTGCGCAGCATGGAGCAATCCATCAGCGCGAAGCTCGTGGCCGCCTGATCATGACGACTTCGACGAAAAAGAAACTGACCCTGGCGGCTCGCCGAGCGATTGTCGCAGCCATCGTTTTAGTCGTGCTGATTGGAATGGGCTTTGGCACCAAGGTCGTCAAGATCGGCGCCGATGCCGCCGGCGAGTCCGGCGCTTTTTCGCCCGAGCAGTTTGGCCAGAGCGAATTTCCCAAGATTCAGTCGGCTGTTGAAAAACGCGCGGTCGATGCGGCCACGCTAACTGCTGCCGTGGCCAAGGATCAGGCGGCGGCCGTCAAAACCTATGGCGTAGCCGCAAGCATTGCGCCTGAGATGTCGGTCAAGTTCACCGGCACGGTGGGCGAGGGGCAATCGGGCATCTATAAAGTCGCGGTCGATGGTGTTCCGTCAACGGTAACTATCCGCGTACAAACGGGGCCGGCGATCAACGGCACGGATTTGCGCGATGCCACCGGCACGATCACGTTCGGGCAATTTGTCAACCAGATCGAATACCAGAACGCCGGCGCGGCACTCAACAACACGATGAAAAAGAGCGTTCTGTCAAAGGTCGACACCAGCAAACTCACCGGCAAGAAAATCTCGGTCGTCGGCGTGTTCGAGCTGATCAACCCCAACAACTGGCTGGTCACGCCGGTGACGCTGAGCGTGCAGTGAAAACGGCAGCCGATACCGCGCATGGCGCCGGCGAGATTGTGCTGGCCGCAAGCGACATCGTGAAGTCGTATGGCAACACGCATGCGCTGAAGAGCGTTAATTTCGAGATCCACCGCGGCAAGGTCACCACGCTGTTCGGCGAGAACGGCGCGGGCAAATCGACCCTGATGAAGATTCTGTCCGGAGTGGAAACGCCGACGTCGGGAAGCATCATCCTCGACGGCGAGCCGGTGACCTTCAGTTCCACCGTCGATGCCCGCGACCGCGGCATCTCGATCATCCATCAGGAATTGAGCCTCGCGCCGAACCTCAACGTGCGCGACAACATTTTCATGGGCCGTGAACTGCGCACCGCCCACGGCGTCGATTTCGCCGAAGAGGCGCGCCAGACCGCGGCGCTGATGGCGAGCCTGGAAGAAGATATCGCGCCGACGACGCTGATTCAGGCGCTGCGCCTGGGCCAGCAGCAGCTGGTGGAAATTGCCCGCGCGCTGTCGGTGAACTCGCGCATCCTGATCATGGACGAACCGACCTCGGCGCTGAGCGCTGCCGAGGTGGAATTGCTGTTCAAGGTAATTCGCGATCTGACCAGTCGTGGCGTGTCGATTGTTTATATCTCGCACCACCTCGAAGAGGCGCTGGAAATCACTGATTACGCCGTGGTGCTGCGCGACGGCAGCATCACCGCCACGGCCGAAGCGAAAGACATCGACCTCGAGTGGGTCGTGCGCAACATGGTTGGCGAAAACTTCGATCTCGGCTCACCGCCCAGCGGCTACGACTTGGGCGAAGTCGCGCTAAGCATTGATGACGTCAGCATCGCCGACGCGGCGAACGCCGAACGCTCGGTGGTCGACCGGCTGTCGCTGGACGTTCGCGCCGGCGAAATTGTCTGCATCTACGGCTTGATGGGCGCCGGCCGCACCGAGCTGATGGAGTCGATTGCGGGGCGCGTACCTATGAGTGGCGGGCGCATTCTGCTGGAGGGCCAGGACATCTCCCGGCTGAGCATTGCCGATCGTATCGCCAAAGGACTCGGGCTGGTGCCTGAGGATCGTCAGCGCGACGGGCTGGTGCAGACCATGTCCGTCGGCGCGAACCTTTCGCTGGCCAGCATCGGCGTGTTCTTCAAGGGGCTGCTGATGTCGCGCCCGCAGGAGCACACGCTGGTCGATGACTCGATCCGCGACGTGCACGTCAAGACCGCCGGTGGCGACGCGCCGATCGGTTCACTGTCCGGCGGCAATCAACAGAAGGTGGTCATCGGCAAGATGCTGATGACCGAACCGAAAGTCATCCTGCTCGACGAACCCAGCCGCGGCATCGACATCGGTGCCAAGGCCGAGGTGTTTCGCCTGCTCAGCGAGCGCGCCGCGCAAGGCCTCGCCGTGTTGTTCTCCACCTCGGAAGTCAGCGAATGCCTGAGCATCGCGCACCGCATCATCGTGATGCGGCGAGGCAGGATATCGGCCGAATTCGGCACGGATGTCACCAAGGAACAGATCATGGCCGCCTCGGGCGAGGCCGTGGTCGCGTGATCACTCAGCACAACGTCATCAAGCACATCGGAAACCGACCATGACCGACAAACGTCGCGACGATTCAAGCCCAGCGCGAGCCACCCCGAACGCAGGAGGGCTGCGTGGCCTGAGCGTGGGCAAGCTGCTGCTGGAGGGTCGCGCGTTCTTCGCCTTGATCGTCATCATCATCGTCTTTTCGAGCCTGTCGCCCTATTACTTTTCGTTGAACAATTTCCTGACGATGGCCTCGCACGTAGCCATCTACGGCATCCTGGCCATCGGCATGCTGCTGGTCATCCTCAACGGCGGCATCGATCTGTCGGTGGGTTCGACGCTGGGGCTTTCCGGCGTGATGGCGGGGTTTCTGATGCAGGGCGTGACCCTGAAAATGTTCGGCGTCACCTTGTTTCCGTCGGTGTGGGTGGTCGTGCTGCTGGCGTGCGCGCTGGGCGCCCTGGTCGGCGCCATCAACGGCGTGCTGGTCGCACGGTTCAAGGTACCGGCCTTTGTGGCGACGCTCGGCATGCTTTACGTGGTGCGCGGCGTCGCACTGCTGATGACCAACGGCCTGACCTACAACAATCTCGGCGGCAAGCCCGCACTCGGTAATACCGGCTTCGACTGGCTGGGCTTCAACCGCCTGCTGAATGTGCCGATCGGCGTGCTGGTGCTGGCGGTGATCGCGCTGATTTTCAGCGTCGTGCTCAGCCGCTCGGTGTTCGGCCGCTGGCTGTATGCCTCCGGCGGTAACGAGCGCGCCGCGCAGCTTTCCGGTGTGCCGGTGAAGAAGGTGCAGATCTACGTCTATATCGTTTCCGGCGTATGCGCCGCCATCGCCGGTTTGATCCTGTCTTCCGAGCTGACCTCGGCCGGCCCTACCGCCGGCACCTCGTATGAGCTCACCGCGATCGCGGCCGTGGTGATCGGTGGCGCCGCCCTTACCGGCGGCCACGGCAATATCCGCGGCACCTTGCTCGGCGCCTTCGTGATCGGCTTTCTTTCTGACGGGCTGGTGATCATCGGCGTGTCGGCTTACTGGCAGACGGTTTTCACCGGCGCCGTGATCGTTTTTGCCGTGTTGCTCAATGCGGTTCAGTACCGCCGACGCGTCAAGCGTCCGGAAACGACGGGCAAAAATTCGGATTCTTCGCATCCGATGAGTCCGGCCCGGGTGGCCGGCGCAGTGATCAAGAACGCAGTGAACAAGAACACCGCCGGTTAACCGGCGTTTCATCCCTCAACGAAAGGAGCACCTCATGTCTCGCAAAGCCATCGCTTTAAAGCTTGTGACCGTCGCCGTTGTCGCTGCCCTCGCCGTCGGCTGCTCCGGCAAGTCCTCCGATTCCGCCAGCTCCGCCAGCAGCGCGCCCAGCGGCGACGCCTCCAAGGGTGGTCTTGTCTCGATCATCGTCAATGACCCGTCGAACCCGTACTGGCAGACCGAAGGCGATGTGGCCAAGGCCGAAGCCCAGAAACTCGGCTACACGGCAACCGTTGGCGCGTCGAAAGGCGACACGAATACCGAAAGCAACCTGATCGACACCGCGGTGACCAACAAGGCGGTGGCCATCATCCTCGATCCGGCCAATGCCAGTGGCTCGATTGGCGCGGTGAAGAAAGCCGTGGCAGCGAACATACCGGTGATCCTGGTCAACGCAGAAATCAACCAGGAAGGCCTGGCCAAGGCGCAGCTGGTTTCCAATAACGCCCAAGGTGCCGCACTCGGCGCACAGCAGTGGGTCAAGGACATGGGTGAAAAGGGCAACTACGTCGAGTTGCTGGGATCGCCCTCCGACAACAACGCTGCCACGCGCTCGAACGGCTACAAGACCGTGCTGAGCCAGTATCCGGATCTGAAGGAAGTCGGTTCGCAGGTCGCCGACTGGGACCGCACCAAGGGCCACGACAAGATGCAGAGCATGGTGCAGGCCAACCCCAACATCACCGGCCTGATCAGCGGCAACGACGAGATGGCGCTGGGCGCGATCGCCGCATTGAAGGAATCGGGCAAGCTCGCGAACATCAAGGTCGGCGGCTTCGACGGATCGCCCGACGCGATTGCCGCCATCAAGTCCGGCGAACTGCAGTACACCGTACTGCAGCCGGTGGCCACCTTTGCAGCGAAGGCTGTGGACGAAGCCGACTCGTTCCTGAAAACCGGCAAGACCGGCGCCGCGAGTGAAAAGCAGCTGTTCGACTGCGTGCTTATCACCAAGGCCAACGTTGGCGACTACGTGTCGGCGTTCACGCTCAAGCAGTAAACCAGTTCGCCGCGGCAGCACTTCATCGAACGCTGCCGCGGCGAATCGTCTGCGCAAGAGCTGTGCTGTTGAAAGGCTCTGAATAGGCAGTGTGGAAATTTGCTACCAGCTGCAAAGGCTGTTGAAACACCCCATCGAAGTGAGGCATCACCATGAACCGTAAGCTGCGCATTGTTGTCGGTTCCGACGACGCCGGATTCGACTACAAGGAAGCACTCAAGGCCGATCTGCTGGCCAACCCCAACGTGGAAATGATCGAGGATGTCGGCGTTGACGCCAGCAGCCATACGCCCTACCCGACCGTGGCGATCGCCGCGGCGGAGATGATTGCCGCGGGCAAGGCCGATCGCGCGCTGCTGGTGTGTGGCACTGGCCTGGGCGTCGCCATTTCGGCGAACAAGGTGGCGGGCGTTCGCGCGGTGACCGCGCATGACAGCTACTCCGTCGAGCGCGCCGTGCTGAGCAACAACGCGCAGGTGCTCGCTTTTGGCCAACGCGTTATCGGGCTGGAACTGGCGCGTCGCCTGGCGCGCGAATGGCTTACCTACGTATTCGACGAGTCGTCATCCTCGGCAAAAAAAGTGGCCGTGCTTTCGGACTACGAAAAAGGGCTCTGAGTTTCAACACCGCCGACGCTCAACCAAGTCGGTGTTCAGTGCCCTAAACGCTTCAAAAGAGACACGCCGTTTTCAGATCTCGGCGCGCCGGACAACCCAGCAAATGAGCGCACGCGCATGTTTTTTGCGACGCCCGACAGTTCCCTGTCACCGCACGGCAGACATTTTTTTACGGGAAATCCGTAAGAGCTTTATGAAATTGCAGGCTCGGCATTCTTATTCCGCTTTGCAACATTCCGGTTCGGCGAGCGGGAAGGACTCATATGTATCGCCCACCGCAAGAAAACAGATCGCACTGGGATGTTGAATCACTGCATATCGCCAGCTCATGCCTCGCTTTGCTGCGGCTGCAGCAAACGTATTTGGATCGATCCATCACGTGCAATGGTCGCCTGATGCGCTGAATATGGTCAATCAACAAATCTCCCAGCCCGCCACCGCGGCGAATGACAACAAAGGACGAATGATGACTATCAAGACCTTGCTTTTCGTGGCGGGCATGAGCGCCACCTCCGTAGCCGCGGCGCAGAGTTCAATTACCGTAGCGGTCGTGAACAATCCCGACATGGTGACCATGCAAAAGCTGTCCGGCGACTTTGCAAAGCTGCATCCGGGCGTCAAGGTCAACTTTGTCACCCTGCCGGAGAACGAGCTGCGCCAGAAGGTCACTACCGACATCGCCACCAGCGCGGGTCAATACGACGTGGTGATGCTGAGCAACTACGAAACGCCGATCTGGGCCAAGAACGGCTGGCTGATGCCGATGACGCCGACCGCCGACTACGACGTCGCCGACCTGCTGAAATCCGTGCGCCAGGGCCTGTCCTATAACGACAAGGTTTACGCGCTGCCGTTTTACGCCGAGTCGTCGATGACGTACTACCGCAAGGATCTGTTCGCCGCCGCCAAGCTGACCATGCCGGCCGAGCCAACCTGGACGCAGATCGGCCAGTTCGCCGCCAAGCTCACCGATAAATCCAAGGGCACGTACGGCATCTGCCTGCGCGGTCTGCCGGGCTGGGGTGAAAACATGGCGCTGTTCGACACCATGGTCAACGCCTACGGTGGCCGCTGGTTCGACATGAACTGGAAGGCCGAGCTTACTTCCGCACCGTGGAAGAATGCGGCCAATCAGTACAAGACCTTGCTGACCCAGTACGGTCCGCCGGGCGCGACCTCGAATGGTTTCACCGAATCGGAAACGCTGTTTGCCAACGGCCAGTGCGCGATGTGGGTGGATTCCACAGTGGCCGCCGGTTACTTGTCAGATCCGAAGACCTCGAAGGTCGCTGCGAACGTCGGCTTTGCACAGTCGCCGCACGAGGTGACCAAGGCCGGAGCGAACTGGCTGTACATCTGGGCGCTGGCCATTCCGAAATCGTCCAAGCATGCCGCCGACGCGCAGACGTTTATCGACTGGGCCACGTCGAAGGGTTATATCGCCACGGTCGCCAAGGCCAAGGGCTGGATCGCCGTACCGCCGGGCACGCGCCAGTCGACCTACAGCAATGCTGAATATCTGAAAGTGGCACCGTTTGCCAAGCTGGTATCGCAAGCGATCGGCACGGCCGACCCGACCAAGCCGTCGATGCAGCAGGTGCCGTACGTGGGTATCCAGTTTGTCGACATCCCGGAGTTCCAGGCCATCGGCACACGCGTGGGCCAGATCATGGCCGGCATTCTCGCGGGCCAAACGACGGTGGATCAGGGCCTGCAACTGGCGCAGACCTTTACCCAGCGCATGATGATCCAGTCGGGCAAAGCCAAGTAAAAGCCCCTGCCGCCGGTCGCCCACGCGGCGACCGGCACATCATCGGAATCATCGTTTATGTCTTCATCCGCTGTCGCTGCATCGCCTCACGCAAAACAGGCCAAGCCCAAGGCCCGACTCTCGGGCGCACCGACCCGTCGGCTGCTTGCCCCCGCGGTCATCTTCCTGCTGGTGTGGATGATCGTGCCGCTGGTGATGACGCTGTATTACGCGTTTCGCCGCTACAACCTGATGATGCCAGAGGTGACTGGTTTCGCCGGCATCACCAACTTCAAGCTGATGTTCACCGATCCCACGTTCTGGGATTCGCTGATCAATACGTTGATTCTCGTCGGCGCCAGCCTGGTGATCACGGTGAGCGTCGGGCTGGGACTGGCGATACTGTTCAATCGCACGTTTGCCGGTCGCGGCGTGGCGCGCACGCTGGCGATTGCGCCGTTCTTCGTGATGCCGGTCGTTACCGGACTGATCTGGAAGAACATGCTGTTTCATCCGGTCTATGGTCTGCTGGCGTGGATATTTCGCCATCTCGGCTTGAGCCCGATTGACTGGCTGGCGCAATACCCGATGCTGTCGATCATCATCATGGTGTCGTGGGAGTGGATTCCGTTTGCGCTGCTGATTCTGCTGACCGGCCTGCAGTCGCTGCCGGAGGACCAGATCGAAGCGGTGCGGCTGGACGGCGCCAATCGCTGGCAGGAGTTTCGCCATATTGTGGTGCCGCACCTGGGTCAGGTGCTGTACGTGGTGATCATGCTGGAAAGCATTTTCTTTCTTACCTCGTTCGCCGAAATCTATACGACCACCTCGGGTGGACCGGGCACGGCGACCACCAACCTGCCCTATTACATTTATCAATCGGCGTTTTTCCAGTTCGACATCGGCACGTCTTCGGCGGCCGCAATCGCGGCGGTGATTCTGGCAAACATCTTCTCGATCCTGCTGATCCGCTTTGTCGCCGGCAACTTGAATACGGGGAGCAGTCGATGAAAGACAAATCCATCGGCGGCGCGCTGCTTACCGCGCTGGCGTATCTGGTCGCGCTGGTGATGTTCTTTCCGATTCTTTGGATGGTGCTGACGGCGTTCAAGACCGAACAGAACGCCTTCACCATCGATCCGCATTTTCTGTTCGTACCCACGCTGGACAGCTTCCGCGTCGCGCTGAGCCAGGGCAGCGGCTATATGCATTACGCGTTCAACTCGGTCGTGTCCGCCGTCGTGTCGACGCTGATCGGACTGCTGCTGGCGATTCCCGCCGCCTACGCCATGGCGTTCTTTCCAACCAAGCGCACCGACTTCACCCTGGTCTGGATGGTCTCGACCAAGTTCATTCCTGCGGTAGGCGTGTTGATTCCGATCTATCTGGTCTACAAGCAGCTGAACATGCTGGACAACCTGGCCGGCATCACGCTGTTGTTCACCGCAATGAACATGCCGCTGCTGGTGTGGATGGTCTACTCGTACTTCAAGGACATTCCCAAGGATCTGGTCGAGGCCGCCGACATCGACGGTGCAAGCACGCTGCAGACGATGCGCAAGGTCATCCTGCCGCTCGCTCTGCCCGGCATCGCTTCGGCCGGCTTGCTGGCGCTGATCCTGGCCTGGAACGAATCCTTCTGGAGCCTGACCATGACCGATCACAGCGCCGCGACTTTGGCCGTCTATATCGCTTCGTTTAAAAGTGCCGAAGGCCTGTTCTGGGCGAAGATGTCGGCCGCCTCGGTGCTTACCGTGGCACCCATCATCGTGCTCGGCTGGTTCGCCCAGCGGCAGATGGTGCGCGGGCTGACTTTCGGCGCCGTCAAGTAATTCATTACCCAGTAAATCATCACGTGTCGCGTCACCCCATTTGTTGAAGAGGTTTGTACATCCATGGCCATCGTTGAACTGAAAGGCGTCATCAAGAACTACGGCGGCAAAGGTAGCGATGCCGCCGACAACGCCGTCGACAGCTTCAATCTGACCACGAAGGACGGCGAGTTCATCGTGCTGGTCGGGCCGTCGGGCTGTGGCAAAACCACCACCATGCGCATGATTGCCGGGCTGGAAAGCATCAGCGGCGGATCGATCAGCATCGACGGCCGCGACGTCACCCAGGTTGCGCCCAAAGATCGCGATATCGCGATGGTGTTCCAGAGCTACGCGCTGTATCCGCATATGAGCGTGTTTGAAAACATGGCGTTTGCGCTGCGCCTGAAAAAGATTTCGGATGCCGAAATCACCAGCCGCGTCACCGAGGCGGCCAAGGTGCTGGATATCGCT
>Ga0302220_10000027_pt1 | contig 136168 bp, 109 predicted proteins | sample II_Palsa_E1_3_FD_194572 | JGI IMG/M metagenome (GOLD analysis project Ga0302220, IMG submission 194572) | Peat permafrost microbial communities from Stordalen Mire near Abisko, Sweden - II_Palsa_E1_3 | ecosystem: Environmental > Terrestrial > Soil > Palsa > Peat permafrost | place: Sweden...
TCGGCAGTGAGCTTTGTACGTGTTCCGGGTTGGGCGGCGACATTCGGTATCATCACGGTCGATTTTACCGCGCCGATAGCCGCTGTCTCCGTCAAGCCGAGACTAAATGGGCTGGGTCGCCGACGGCCTTCGCCGGCGAGAACAATCGCGTCGCTACTGCTCATGTTGTTTCTGACTCCGGAGTCAGGGTAACTACACCTCGATAGACGAAACGCCTGCTGCAAACGTAAGCACCCGCGCCCGAAACTTTCTCCGCTGGCAGTAAACTTGTCTGGATGGTCCGTTCCCCCGCAAGTCTCTTTCCCGAAGAAACAACTCCTCGCAGCCAGACTGGTTGGGTCATCGCTCACTGCGATGGCGGAGCCCGCGGCAATCCTGGGCCGGCCGGCTATGGTGCTCTGCTTCAAGATGAGGCCGGAGCGATACTGGCAGAGCTATCCGAGTTTCTCGGCAATCGCACTAACAACTATGCCGAATACTCCGGCCTGCTTGGCTGCCTTCAGTGGGCACTGGATCACGGCCACCGCCGTCTGCGGGTGATCTCCGACTCGGAACTCATGGTGAAACAGATCCAAGGCAAATACAAGGTGAATTCGCCCGATCTGCGTCCTCTTTGGGAAGAAGCGCGACACCGCATCGCACAACTCGATCGCTTCGAAATCAGCCATGCCCTGCGACACAAGAACAAAGCGGCCGATCAGCTTGCGAACGACGCCATGGACCGCGCTACTAAGCGGCAAACACCCGCGGCGACAGGTGCTGCGACTTCGCCTTCCCAAACCAAATCGGCTGCGCCAACTTCCTCCATGCTGCGTGGATTTACCCGGGACGGAAGCATCCACCTGCTTGGTGGCGCTGTTCTTCCCGACGGAATCTTCGTGAAAATCATTCCGGAATAACGGCAATCCACTCTGCCGCGGCAGCAATCTCCAAAGCCCACAGATACACTTAGCGGATAATCCCCGGGTCCGAACGCCAACTTTGAACGCAAACCTGCTCCACTCCAAAGCATCCAAAGCCCTTATGCGTAACGCACTACGATATTCCCTTGCGGTCTTGCTTACTCTTCTCCTAAGCGTTCCTTTACCTCGTCTTCTCGCGCAGGGCTCTCAACCCGAGGCGCTTCAGGCAGTTCGCGCTGCGGTGCAAGCCGAAATGGAGGCCAATCGCACCGACCAAACCATATGGACCTATCACGACCACGACAAGACACCCGAGGTGGACGGGACCTACCTCACTATCGAGACTCGTCAGGGAACACTGCGGCGCCTGATTGCGCTCAATGGCCAGCCCCTCTCCCCTGCCGCGGCCGCCGCTGAAAGCGAGCGAATCGACAGCTACGTTCACGATCCTGCCGCGCAGGCGAAGGCACGCAAGAACACCGCGCACGACGATGCCCAGGCTGCCGAGCTGCTGAAGATGCTTCCCGATGCCTTCCTTTGGTCGACGGTCAGCGAGACGCCCGAATTCATCACGTTGAGTTTCCGGCCGAACCCGAGCTTCTCTGCGCCAGATATGGAGTCTCGCGTCATGGGCGCAATGGCCGGACAGATGGTCATCGCGCGCAACGGAAATCGAATTCATATCCTGCGCGGTCAGCTCAGCTACAACATCCTGTTAGGCTTTGGCCTGCTCGCCAAAATGTACAAGGGAGGGACCTTCGAGGTAGAGCGCCGACTGGTGGGAGAAGACCATTGGCAGATCACCGATACCCACGTACACATCGGAGGTCATGCCCTCCTGTTTCATACCATTGGTCAGCAAGAGGACGAGGTAAAAACTGATTGGAAGCCGTCGACCGACAATACGCTGGAAGCAGCCGCCCGAACGCTAAACGCCCAGCACTAGATTCGGCGGCAAGGATTTCGCATCTCGACCCCGTACATGGCAATCTAAGAGTGCAGTGACAACCATTTTTTCCAATGTGAAGTCTTTCGATCGCGCAGCAGGCCTTGTGCTTGCAGCGGCTGGCGCGCTGACAGTGTTCTCTGCGTATGCGCAGGCGCAGGAGGCCCTCCCCACTGATCCAAGCGCCATCCTTGCCGCACAAAATGAAGCACTTAGCAGGCCGACCGGTTCAGGATTTGTGTTCAAGGCGGAAGGCAGCTTCACAGGGCCTGGCGGGCTGGGTGTCGATCGCGCCAGCGATGCTGCTTTGCCCCTTTCGCTCGACGACGCCATGTCCATTGGGCTGGCGCGCAATGTACGACTCAAATACGATCGCGCCAACATGCGGGCCGTCAAAGGCGATACGCTCGGGGTGCTCAATGCGCTTATTCCGAACCTAACCGTCAACGCGCAGAGCAGTGCTCAGGAAATCAACCTGGCGGCGTTGGGCTTCAAAGGTTCGTTGATCTCGGAGTTTCCCCCCGGGCTGCTTCCGCCAGGGTACGTCTTCAATGAAATCGTGAAAGTCCAGACGACACAAGCTTCGGTCAACATGAACCAGGTGCTCTTCAACCTACCCGATTATGAGCTATATCGCGGTACGACTAATGAGGCGCGTGTTGTTGACCTGCAAAGGCTTACGGATGATGGTGATCTCGTTCTAACCATTGGAACGAGCTACCTCCAGGTGCTCGCGGATCAAGCGAATGTGGCCAATTCTGAGGCTCAGCAACGCTCAGCCAACACGCTGTTTGATCAGGCGACACAGAAACACCAGGCGGGCGTCGGAACGAACCTGGACGCACTGCGGGGGCAGGTGGAGTATCAGCAGCGTGAGCAGGATGTGGTGGCGGCGCAGTCACAGCTTGAGAAAGATACGATCCAGCTCACACGGATTCTTGGTTTGCCGGCGGGGCAGAAGCTGGATCTCACTGACGCTGCGCCGTTTGCGGACCTGGCTGCCATGGATCTCGATGCGGCGAAGATCACCGCTTATAGACACCGCAAGGATTACCTTAGCGTGTTGGAGCAAATTGCTCTTACGCAACGCGAACTGAAGGCAGTTAAGTACCAACGTTTGCCAACACTTGCATTCAATGGATTCTATGGAGTTATTGGCCTCACCACTTCCGATTCCTACCACGGAGTTTTTTCCGCGGCGGGGTCTTTGAGTGTGCCTATCTTCCGCGAGGCGGCGCAGCGGGGGGAGCAGGATGTGGTGGATGCTCAGTTGACTGCTTTGCATCAGCGGGAGGCGGATTTGCGGGTTACGATCGATGAACAGATCCGTGCTTCGATGTTGGATGTGAACGCAGCAAAGGAGTTAGTGAAGGTTTCGCAGAGCAATGTGGAGCTGGCGCAGCAGGAATTGTCGGATGAGCGGGATCGTTTTGCCGCGGGGGTGGATGACAACCTGCCTGTGGTGGACGCGCAGGCTACGGTGGCTAGCGCCCAGGCTTCGCTGGTTAACTCCTTATATCAGTACAACGTAGCGAAGCTGCAGCTGGCTCGGAATACGGGCGTGGTGGAGACCCGGTATCGCGCGTATCTGGGCAAACAGTGAGTTTCCTGCGCGCTTGAGGTGGGTTTCGGGTCTCAAATCGACTGCTTGAGGTGGGTTTCAGGTAGCGCGGCACGGCTAGGATGGGGTGTGGAGAAAAAGCGCATTCTGTTGAGCTGGTCGGGAGGCAAGGATAGCGCCTGGGCGCTGCACCTGCTGCGGGATGATCCCGCGTATGAGGTGGTGGGTCTGCTGACGACCGTGAACCAGCATTTTGGTCGCGTGGCGATGCATGGGTTCCGGGAGGAGTTGTTGGAGCTGCAGGGCGAGGTGGCGGGGCTGCCGCTGTGGAAGGTGCCGCTCCCTTGGCCGTGCTCCAACGAGATATACGAAGGCCTGATGGCCGAGGTGTGCCAGCGGGCGGTGGCCGAGGGGCTGCATGGCATTGCGTTTGGTGATCTGTTCCTCGAGGACATACGGGCGTACCGGGTGGAGAAGATGGCGGCAACGGGGCTGGAGCCAATCTTTCCCTGCTGGTTGATTCCGACCGATGAGTTGGCGCGCTCGATGATTGCCGCCGGGATACGGGCGCACCTGGTCTGCATTGATCCACGCAAGATGGACAGGAAGTTTGCGGGGCGAGTGTTCGATGCCGAGCTATTGGCTGAGTTGCCGGAGACGGTTGACCCCTGTGGCGAGCGTGGTGAGTTTCATACGTTCGTGAGCGCCGGGCCAATGTTCTCCGGTAGCATTGACGTGTCGCCCGGCGAGGTGGTCGAGCGCGACAGCTTTGTCTATGCGGATCTCCTACCGGTCACCAGCACGATACATTCTTAGGGTTGGGTCACTATGGCTCGGCGTGGGCATTGCTTGCCTGGCGGGGATGCAGTGCGCTCGCGCGCAGGTGCTGGCGCAGAAGAACTGGGCCGGGTCGGGTGTGACCGTCGAGCTGTGGTGGAAGCGGGCGGTGTTCTACCGGATTGATCCGACGAAGTTTCAGGACTCTACGGGGAGTGGCAAGGGCGACCTGGCCGGGATTACGCAACGGCTGGACTACCTGCAGGCGTTGGGCGTGGATGCCGTGATCGTGGAGACCGCGCCGCCTGGCGGCAAAGCGACGTTGCTGCCGACGGCAGAGGTGAGCACGGCATTCGACGCGCTGGTGCGCGAAGCCGTCGGACGGCATGTGCGGGTGCTGGTGGACCTGGGAGCGCCGGCATCGCAGCAGTCGGACGCGCAGTATGTGCAGATGGCGCGGGCGTGGCTGAACCAGGGAGCGGCAGGAATTTTTGTTCCAACGCCGGCCCTGGAGAAGATCGATGGAGGATCGCACATTGCGCTGCTGTTGCAGCAACTGCGCGCGCTGACCAACAGCTTTCCGGGAGAGCGGGTGCTGTTGGCCGATGCTGCCGCACAGCCGCAGGACGCGATGCTGCAGAATGGGCTAGCGAAGTATGCGCAACTGACGGCGAGTGCTCCGCTGGGTGCCGCGGGGAAGGACGGCGCGGTGCCGACGGTAACGGTGCTGCGTCAAGAGTGGATGGCCGCACTTGGAGATACGAGAGACGTAGAGGCGTCAGTTAGCGCTCAGCCTCCGGCTGCAGAAAAACCGGCACGGGGCCATCGGGAGCGGCGGCGGGACGAAACTTCGCGGACGCAGGTGGCGGGCAATCCGATGCTGGTGTCTGTGCGGGCGCCGGCCGTGGCCAACCCTGCGCAACGGCTGGCCATGGAGCGGGCGCTGGCGGTGATGCTGCTGGCGTCGCGGTCGGCAGTGATGCTGGAGTATGGGCAGGAGTTGGGCCTGGAGATGGCTGGCGCCAACCGGCCGTTGATGCAGTGGACGCCGACGAATGTGACACGCAAGCCTGCGCAGCCAACGGACGCTCAAACTGCGGCGGCCGGCGCCGGATATAAGGGGTTTCAGCCGTACGTTCGACCGCTGCCGAAGAACCTTTTTTCGGCACCCTCGATGCCAGCCGTCGAGGAGGCGGACCTGCCGACCCCGGAGAAGATCGCGGCGATGCCGGGATTTACGGCGGGAAACCTTGATGCCGCGATGGTGGCTCCGAACGGAGCGACGGCGAGTGCAGTGACGGAAACGTATGAGCCGCGTTCGCTGCTGAATCTGTACAAGCAATTGATTCGCTTGCACCACGAGAATGCGACAGTGCGGAACGGAGGGCAGACCGTGCTGAATCGCGATGACGTGGGCGCGATGGTATGGGTGCGGCACGCGCCTGCCAGCTCGCGCACCTCGACGACGGTGGTGGCGGCTTGTAATTTGTCGGACAGGGCGGTGGTGTTGACGGATCTTGGGGGCGTCGCGATAGGCTCGATGCGGTCGTTGCTGCAGCCGGCGCCAGGGGATTTGATGAAGGTGGAACCGGGGGCGGTGGTGGTGGGGGAGACGAAGTGAGTCCTGCGCGGACGGCGAGAGTTGGGCTCTTAGCTCTTAGCTCTTAGCTCTCAGTTCTTAGTTCTTAGTTCTTAGTTCTTAGTTCTTAGTTCTTAGTTCTTAGTTCTTAGTTCTTAGTTTTTAGTTTTTAGTTTTTAGTTTTTAGTTTTTAGTTTTTAGTTTTTAGTTTTTAGTTTTTAGCTGATTGGATCGGGGTTGTGGGGTAGGCGGCGAGGACCTTGTCGAAGACGGCGTCCCAGGAGCAGCGTTGGGCGTAAGTGCGTGCGGTTTGGCGCATGGTGGTGTGGGTGGTGGGATCGTTGAGGACGTCGGCGATGGCGGTGGCGAAGTCTTCGTCGCTGGCGATGCGGCCGGGAGTTGTTGTGCGTGCGCATCGATCGCAGCAAGTGGGTGTGGCGGCGTGGAGGATGTGGGCGGGACCTCCGTCGGGGGTGACGATGGCGGGGACGCCGCTGGCGAGGGCCTCCAGGACTACGTTGCCGAAGGTGTCGGTGTGGGAGGGGAAGATGAGGAGATCCATGTTGGCGTAGGCGGCGGCGAGGGCTTCGTCGCGGAGGACGCCGGGCATGTCGGCGCTGGGGAGCTCGGCGCGGAGGTGGGCTTCTTCGGCGCCGTGCCCGATGATGAGCCAGCGTGGCGTGATGCCCAGGGTGCGGAGTTGCGCGTCGACTTTGGGTAGGAGGTCTACATTTTTTTCTACGGAGAGACGGCCTACATAGCCGAGAACTGTTTCGGTGTCGTCGTGGGCGCGGGTGCGGCGCGTTGGGGTGAAGAGGTTGGTGTCGACGCCGCGCTGCATGAGGTGACAGGGGCGGTGGATGGTGCGCTCGAGCAGGGCGCAGAGTGTGGGGTTGGGGGCGTAGAGGGCTTCGGCGCGACGATAGAGTTGCGCGGCGATGTGGAGGGCGGCGGCTTCGACCGCGCGTTCGAGGGGAATGCCGGCGCGGCCGAGGTGGCGGGAGAGCCAGCGCATGCGGCGGGCGGCGTACTCGTGGAGATTGGTGTGCCAGGAGGCGACGAGTGGGACGTTGAGCTGGTGGGCGAAGTAGGCTCCAAAGAGGCCGAGCTCGCTGGGGCCGGTGATGTGGATGACGTCGGGGCGGAAGGCGCGGACGGTGGCGGAGATGAGGTCGGAGTAGCGGAAGAAGAGTGGGTCGAAGCTGAGATCTTTTTCGAGGTGGACGGCGAGCGGGCTGCGGCCTAGTTCTAATGCTTCGACGGAACCTTCGGGCGGGAGCAGCCGGGTGGTCTGGCCGGCGCGGACCGAGAGCATGGGGACGTTGTGGCGGCGCGCGTAGGCGGTGAAGTTGCGGCTGGTGTGCGCGACGCCGTTGACTTCGTGGAAGCTGTCGGGGAAGTAGGCGATGCGTGGGGCGCGGGGCGGCATCTCGCGCACATGGTAGCAGCAGAGGATGAACGGACGGAGAACTGCGGAGGGGGGGTGGGAGTTCTCAGTTCTTAGTTCTTAGTTCTCAGTTGAGAGCTACTTGCTGTTGGGCTGGGTCTGGGCGATGTCGGGGCCGAGGAGCTCCTGGGCGCTGGGGGCGGGGGTATGGGGTTGGGGGGCGCCGGGAGTCCAAGTGTCGACGTGGGAGGCTTCGGCGTCGAGGTGGTTGCGGGTGAGGCCTTCTTTGAGGATGGCGAAGGCTTCTTCGGGGGTGTCGGCGAACTGGAAGAGGTCGAGATCGCGGGGGCTGATGGCACCCTTGTCGGCGAGGAGTTCGAGGTTGACTACGTTCTTCCAGTAAGACCTGCCGTAGATGACGATGGTGATGGGCTTGGAGAGTTTGTGGGTTTGGTCGAGGGTGAGGAGCTCGAACATTTCGTCGAGCGTGCCGAAGCCGCCGGGGAAGACGACGAGGGCTTTCGCAAGATAAGCGAACCAGTACTTGCGCATGAAGAAGTAGTGGAAGTTGAAGTTGAGCGCGGGCGTGATGTAGGGGTTGGGCTGCTGCTCGAAGGGGAGCATGATGTTGAGGCCGATGGTCTTGCCGCCGGCTTCCCAGGCGCCGCGGTTGGCGGCTTCCATGATGCCGGGACCGCCTCCGGAGGTGATGACGAAGCGGTGGCGGCGGCCGGGAAGATTCTTCGACCAGCTGGTCATGAGGCGGGCGAGGGAGCGGGCGTCTTCGTAGTAGCGGGCCATCTCGACGGCGGCTTCGGCGCGCTTGTGGCGGAGGGCTGAGGTTTCTTCAGGGTCGCGGGCGGGCTGTTCGGACTCGGGCGCGGGGGCTACGGAGCCGGTGTTGTCGAGGAGCTCTAGTTCGTGGGAGGCGACGTCGAGGGCGCGGAAGCGGGCGGAGCCGAAGAAGACGACGGTGTCCTGGATGCGTTCGCGGCGGAAGCGGGCCATGGGCTCGTTGTACTCGGCGAGGATGCGGAGGCTGCGGCCGTCGGGGGAGTCGAGGAAGTTGGAGTTTTCGTAGGCGAGGGGAGCCTGGGGGAGGGGTGGTGGGGTTTGGTCGGGCATGCGGAGGGTCGCTTTCGTCAGCCGCGGAAGTCGCGGTAGTGGAGGAGTTCGCTGACGCCGATCCAGACGTCGAGCAGGCCGAGGCCGGAGACGAGGCCGCGCACCCAGCCTTTGTTGATGATGCTCTCGAGGGCGGGGTGGGCGATCAGCCAGGCGTTCTGGTCCCAGTAGCGGGGCGACCAGGGAAGCACGGCGAGGAGCCCGCCAATGTAGAAGCAGAAGAGGACGAGGACGATGAGGCTCATGCGCTGCAACCAGATGGGCGCCGGCGGCGGGGCGTGCGGCGCGCCCGAATCGGGGGCATCACGGGGAGGTTTCGCGGCTTCCATTAGTAGTGGGTCCTGATGCGCTGCCATCGACTCTGAGGTTATCAGGTGCTGCGCGGAGGGCGAAGTCCTGCGCGGACGGCGGGAGTTATTTAGTGGTGAGTCGGGGCGCGGAGGTCGTTGGCGATCTGTTGGACGGGTTCGTCAGCGTTGTGCATGGCGAGACCGAACTTTACGTCGTTGCCCTTGCCACTGATGGAGACGGGGAGTTCGAGGCCCTTGCCGTGTTTCTTGAAGAGCGGGTCGAAGGGGATGAGCAGGACGGACTTCCAACCGGTAACCATCTGCGAGGCCGTGGCGTCGGTGCTGATGTGGCCGAGGAAGCGATAGGCGCCGCCGTTAACCAAGTAGGCTCCATGGAGCTGCGCGGCGCCTCCGGGAACCTCGTAGTGGAGCGAGGGGACGAGCAGCAGCGCGTTGCCGAGGGAGAAGTCGACGGTCATCTGGGAGGCGACTTCGGGCTTGAGGTCGCTGCCGGCGGATTTGGAGTCGCCGGGGTGGCCCTGGGCGCGCATGGAGAGCGAGTCGATGCGGTCCTGGAGCTGGGCGTTGGTGAACTCGACACTTTGGATGTGGACTTTGCCGGCGAGCTGGATTTTCTGTACGACGCGGACGTCGCCGGGCGGGATGTGGAGCTTGGCGTCGAGGTTGACGTTGCCGCGCATGATGGGCGGCTGGGATTTCATGCCGAGGGCAAGCAGGTCTTCGATACGGCCGCTGGGCATGTGGACGGTGAGCTGGATGTCGTGACCCTTGCCGTGGATGCTGACGACGGTTCCATGGGTGGTGAAGTGAGAGTGAAGGAGGGTGGCCTCGACGGGATCGAGGGTGGTGTCGCCATTGGTGCCGTCGACGTAGGCGTGGAAGGTGGTCTCGAGGGGGACGGGGTGATCGCTGATGTCGAGCGAGAAGTTGGGGGTGGTGGTGGTGCCGTCGATGGTGATGTGGTCGAGGCGGCCGGCGTAGTCGCCTGTGGAGGAGAGCGTGCCGCCGATGCCCTTGATGGTGCCGAGGTCCGCGTTGGTGAAGGTGTAGTGGCCGTCCACCGGCGTGGAGCGGGGATCGTCACTGTGCCAGGGACCGAAGTGGCCGGTGGCGTGGATGGCGCCGACGGGCTTGGGGTTGATGAGGAAGGCGTCGTAGAGCATGGGCGCGCCGGCGCCGACGACGTCGGTGAGCTCGAGGTTCTGGACTGCGAAGCTGAGCGGATCCTTTGCCGGGTTTGCGTTTTCGATGACGAGGTTGACGTTCTTGCAGAAGATTTTCGCGACCGTGATCTTGATGCGCGAGTTGGGCGCGGTGATGTGAGGGGTATGCGGTCCGCTGTGGGGCGGAATGTGCAGATCCATGCCGTCGATGTCGACACGGGCGATGTCGGCCTTGAGATGCAGGAGCGAGTGGAGCGAGCTGCGGAAGCTGAAGTGGTTGACGCTGAGCATGGGAGGGGCTGGCTTGCCCATCTTCTGCTGGAGGTCGGGCTGCGAAGGGCCGGCGAGATAGAAGATGCGCAGGCCGCGGCCCTCGACTTTGAGGCCCTTGGCAACGGAGACGTCGAGTGAGTCGAGCTCGACGGGCGAGTGAAAGCGCTGGCTGAGGGTGTCGACGACGCTGGAGCGGAGAATAGGGCCGAGGTTGTGGGCGACGTATTCGCCGGCGACGACGAGCGCGACGAGAAGCACGCCCAGCGTGATGCCAAGGCCGGCTAGCCAGCGATTGCGCGTGCGGTGAGGGCGTTGCGGCTCTGTTTCGCCGGTGGTCGTGCTGGTGACTGGCAATTTCGTGCTCCAGTTTTGGTTCGATGCGAAGTGTGACAGAAATGTCACCTTGGAATTGCGGTGGGCCTGGTTTTTAGCTTCTAGCGAAAGCAAATCCCTGCGGGATGACAGCCAGAAAGGCAAGGGCAACAGCAAAAGCTCAAAAGCTAAGGCAAACGCGACAGCAGTTTCGGCGGAGTGCGTGGGGATGAGAAAATGGGGTGATGCTTCAATTAGCTGGCGCCGGCAAACGATACGGCCACAAACTCCTCTTCGAAGATGTTAACTGGCTGGTCACGCCCAATGAGCGCACTGGCCTGGTGGGTGGCAATGGTACGGGTAAGTCTACGCTGCTGAAGATCCTGGCTGGGTTGGAGACGTTGGACTACGGGCAGCGGACGCACATCAAGGGCATGACGCTGGGCTACCTGCCGCAGGATGGGCTGGCGCTGTCGGGGCGGTCGGTGTTCGATGAGTGCCTGAGCGTGTTTGACGAGCTGCGTGACATGGAGGTCGAGCAGGAACAGCTTACGCATGTACTGAGCGATGCGGACCCGAAGTCGCGGGAGTATGCGGCGGCGGCCGATCGCTACTCGGAGATTGCGGAGCTGCTGCATCATCACGACATCTACACGCTGGACTCGCAGGTGGGTGCGGTGCTGGGTGGGCTGGGCTTTACCAAGGAAGATTGGGCTCGGCGCACCGAGGAATTTTCCGGCGGCTGGCAGATGCGGATTGCGCTGGCGAAGTTGCTGCTGCAAAAACCTTCGCTGCTTCTGCTGGATGAGCCTACGAATCATCTTGATCTTGAATCGCGCAACTGGCTTGAGGATTATCTGCACAACTACGAGAACGCGTTTGTGCTGATCTCGCATGATCGCTACTTTCTCGACGTGACCGTGAACAAGACAGTCGAAGTGTGGAACAAGCGGATGCATGTGTACCACGGCAACTATGAGAAGTATCAGGTGCTGAAGGAAGAGCGGCGCACGCAACTGATGAGCGCTTACAAGAATCAGCGCGATCGCATTGAGGCGCTCGAGACATTTATCAATCGGTTTCGCGCGCAGGCGACCAAGGCGAAGCAGGTGCAGTCGCGGATTAAAGAGCTGGAGAAGATCGAGCGCATCGAGGTACCGGAAGAAGAGGCGACGATTCACTTCAGCTTCCCGCAGCCGCCTGCTAGTGGACGCACGGTGATCGAGGTGAACAACCTGCGGAAGGTGTATCCGACTCCTGATGGCGGGCAGAAGGTGGTGCTGGACGACGTGAGCTTCACGATTGAACGCGGCGACCGCATTGCGCTGGTGGGCGCGAATGGCGCGGGTAAATCGACCATGATTCGCATGCTGAGCGGGCTCGAGGCGCAGACGGGTGGAACGATTCGGCTGGGACATAATGTGCTGGCGGATTATTTTGCGCAGGATCAGTACAAGGTGCTGGATGGCTCGGCACAGATGCTGGATGACATTACGGGCAGCAACCCGAAGGTGGATGTGGTGACGCTGCGATCGCTGCTGGGATGCTTTATGTTCAGTGGCGATGATGTGTTCAAGACGCTGGGCGTGTTGAGCGGCGGCGAACGCAATCGGTATGCGATGGCGAAGATGCTGGTGAGCCCCGCGAATTTTCTGCTGCTTGATGAGCCGACGAATCATCTCGATCTACGCGCGAAAGATGTGTTGTTGGAGGCGATTCGGGACTTCAGCGGGACGGTGCTGTTTGTGTCGCACGATCGCTACTTTATTGATGGGCTGGCCACGCGGGTGTTCGAGGTGGAGGATCGGCGGGTACATATTTATCCCGGCAACTATGAAGATTACTTGTTCCGCAAGCAGGGTGGGATTCCGACGAATACGGCTGAGGCGGAGAAGATGCTCACGCACGATGCAGCGACGAATGCCAAGGTGGACGCGGCTACCGGGATGTTCAAGGCGAGTGCGGCAGCGAAGGTTGCAAAGGGTGAGGAGGCGGCGAGTGTGCGCGAGATTGAAGGGTCGCTTACCGCTGTGACGCCGGCGCCGAAGTTGAATGTGAAGCGGCTGAATCCGATCAAGCTGAAACAGCTGGAGGATCGGGTGGCGGCGATTGAGGAAGAGCTGCCGGATTTGGAGGCGAGGATCCAGGCGGCGGAACAGCAGCAGGCGTTCTTTACGACGGCGGAGGCGGCACAGGCGGTGGCTGCGGAGCTGGACGCGCTGCGCGAACAGCATGCGGCGCGCACCTCGGAATGGGAAGAGCTGGCGACGCAACTTGAGGAGCAGAGCATCGCATGAGCGGGGCGGACGGGCATCGGGATTATTCTGCGACGCCGTTGCAGAAAAGCTTGGGCTGGTTATGGCTAAGGGTGGGGTTGGTGAGGTTGCGGTGCTGGGGGCTCCGGAGGGGTTTCGGGCGCTGGTCGGGGAACTGCCTGGGTCGGTGAAGCTGGGTTCGGGGGTGCGGGGGACTACGGCCCTCGGGATTTGTTTTGTGCGGACGCGTGCTGAGCTAGCTGCGCTGATGGAGTTGCTGGGCGCGCAATTGCCGCGAGCCGCGCATGTTTGGGTGCTGCATCCCAGGGCCGGGCGGAAGCCGGACTTCAATCAAAACGATGTGCGCGATGAGGTGCTGGCCGTGGGGCTAGTGGACTACGAGGTTTGCGCGGTGGATGAGGATTGGTCGGGGCTGAAGTTTGCGTGGCGTGAGCGCTGACACCGAAGCGTGGCCGCAGTCTTGTGGATGCGAATTCAAAAGCTAGGAATTTGACAATATTTCTTGCGTGTTGGGGCGCGCAAGGATATATTGCGTACTAGCAACAATCAATGGTCAATGGGAAACGATTTATATAACCGGATTGCGGTGCTTCGGGCGGAAAGGAATCTTTCGCGGCAGGATCTCGCGGACGCTTTGGGGATTAATTACCAGACGGTTGGGTTTCTGGAACGGGGGGACTATAACCCGTCGCTGACGCTGGCTCTGGATTTGAGCGCGTACTTTGGGCTGCCGGTTGAGGCTATCTTTTCGCGCAAGCCGCTAAAGCCGCTGAGCGAGGCAGTGTATGGGAATGCAGTCCTAAAGAAGGGCGGGATGAAAGGGTGGACGCGGTGATGGACGTGAGCTACAAGATTCTTGGAATTCCGATGCAGCGGCAGAGCACGCGCCGAAAGATGGTAGTGATGGTGTATGCCCTGCTTCTGGCGTTTTGCATCGCCGGTATCGTGTTCGCGCGAACAGAGCCACAATTCTATCGCGGGCCGTTGTACGCGGCGTTGGCTGTTGCGGCGTTAGTCTTTGGCGGGTCGGGGAAATGGGGTTTGATTAAGCCATTTCCGAATAAGCCGCCTTGGCGGGAGCCCGTGATAGTGAATGTGGTTCGGTCGCAACTGAAACCGATGGCTTTGACAATTCCGGACCAGTCGGGCTGGACCAACGATGAACGAGAGCTGGCGCGGAGAGATCGAGCGCATTACCTTGCGTATCAGGCGGTGACCATCGTGTTAGTTTTGGTTCTTCCGGTTGCAGCGTTTGGATTGCGAGCGGCGATTGGGCTGCACCATCCGGACTGGCTGACAGTGACGCTGGCGCTGCATGTAATCTACGCGCTCGCGCTGGTCGGCAGCGTTATGGCCGTGACTCTACCAGCGGCGATTATTTTGTGGAATGAACCGGATATGGATCTCGATTGAGCGATTCGGTTTGAGGTTGGAGATGATCTGTGGGGTGCGCCATGATTGTGCGTGGGTAGGGATCAGGACGCGTTTCCCCTTTGGGCATTGCATAATCAATCATGGCTTCTCTTTGGACTCCGACCAGTTGGTCTGATCGACTTGCAGAACTTGAAGCACGCACCAGCCCGGCGAAAGACGCGCCGTTGCGTCGCGATGTGCGCTCGCTGGGGGCGTTGTTGGGGCAGGTGTTGCGTGAGCAGCCGGGGAATGCGCTGTTTGGCGCGGTGGAACGGTTGCGGCGGACGGCGATTGCGCGGCGCGAGGCGGACGGGAAGGAAGACGTGGAGTCGGCGCAAGGCCATCTGCAGCAGGCGCAGTCGCTGACACACGAGGTGGCGGCGGATACGCGGACGGCGTTTTTCCTGGCACGGGCGTTTGCATTTTATTTTGAGCTGATTAATTTAGCGGAGACGAATCATCGTAAGCGCCGGCGACGGTCGTCGTTGCTGGAGGCGGCGGCCGAGCCACAGCGCGGGAGTTTGCGAGGAACGCTGCGGCGGCTGAAGGACTCGGGGTTCTCGCGCGAGATTACGCTGGCGCTGCTGGAGCAGATTTGTATTACGCCGGTATTCACGGCGCATCCGACAGAAGTTGCTCGGCGAAGTGTGATGTTCAAGCGGCGCAGCATCTCGGACCTGCTGGAGAAGCTGGATGGAATTCCGCTGCCGGTCACGGAACTAGATGAGCTCGAAACTGCGCTGTTGGCGGAGATCACGGCGCTATGGCAGACCGATGATGTTCGCCACGCGCGGCCGACGGTGCACGACGAGGTGCAGATGGCGCTGGATTATTATGACGCGTCGCTGTTTGAGACCGTGCCGGTTTTGTATGCGGAGATGGCGAGCGCGCTGGACGCGGAGTTTCCGGGAACGGAGCCGACGCAGCTGGCCGATCTGCCGGTGGTAGTGCAGTTCGGGTCGTGGATTGGCGGCGATCGGGACGGTAATCCGTTTGTCACCGCAACGACGACGGCGGAGTCGGTGGCGATGTCGCGTGAGGTGGTGCATGACTACTATGTGGCGCGGCTGACGGAGCTGTTCGAGCAATTGGCGCCGTCGACACGGCAGGCACCGATTTCTGTGGCGCTGAGGAAGCGGCTCTCAAGTTACCTGGAGCAGCTGAAGGCCGCGGGATATGCGATGGAATTTGTGGGCGACTTCCCTACCGAGGCGGTGCGGATGCAGATTGCGTGCATGACGCTGCGGCTTGGTGGAGTGCCGGCGGTGTCGATGCACAAGCATTTGGCGCTGCCGCTGGAGGCGACGCTGCCGCGGTATGAGATGGCGGCGGAGTTCCTGGAGGATCTGACGCTGCTGCATGAGTCGCTGGACGAGAATCGTGGGAAGCGGCTGGCAGAGAGGTTTGTGGATCCGCTGCTGTTGGCGGTGCGGACGTTTGGGCTGCATCTACAGACGCTGGATATTCGGCAGCACGCGAAGGTGGACGCGGCTGCTTTGCGAGAGTTGAAGGCTGGGGGCGAGGTGAGTGCGCAGACGCTGGAGGTGATGTCGACGTTCCGCGCGATTGCGGAGTTGAAGAAGAGTTTGCCGGCGACGATTGCGCTGTACGTAGTGTCGGGTGCGACGGCGGTGGAGGACGCACTGACGGTGGTGGAGCTGGCGCGGATGGGCGGGGTGAAGGTCGAAGGTGGAACGAGCGCGAGCGGAGAGCATGATCCGGGGCTGCAACCGGTGCTGTTGTTCGAGTCGATTGAGGATCTGCGGAACGCGCCAGTGGTGTGTCGCGCGCTGTGGACGAATGAAGCGTATACACCGCTGCTGAAGGCGTGGGATGGGCACCAAGAAGTGATGCTGGGGTACTCGGACTCGAATAAAGATGGGGGCATGATTACGAGCACGTGGGAGATCTGGAAGGCGCACCGTGCGCTGCATGAAGTGGCGCGGGAGTGTGGCGTAACGCTGCGGCTGTTCCATGGGCGCGGTGGCACGGTGGGACGCGGCGGCGGGCCAACGCATGGCGCAATCTTTGCGCAGCCGCTGGATAGCTTTACGGGGCAGCTACGGATTACAGAACAGGGCGAGGTGCTGAACTGGAAGTACAGTGATGTGGTGCTGGCGGAGCGGAACCTGGAGTTGATGATCGCTGCGGCGCTGGATGCGCTGGCGCGTCCGAGTGTGAAGCCGGGTGTGAAGCCGGTGTTGACGGGAGAGATGCTGCCGGAGTGGGAGGCGGCGCTCGATGAGTTGTCGGCGACATCGTTTGCGTTTTATACGAAGCACCTGATGGATGATCCCGAGGTGTTCACATACTTTGAGCAGGCAACACCGGTGGCGGAGCTGGAGCATGCCCGGATTGGGTCGCGACCGGCGAAGCGGGCGGATGCGAGCGCGTCGGGGAAGCCGGCGGAGAAGCGGAGCCTGACAGATCTGCGGGCGATTCCGTGGGTGTTTGGGTGGATGCAGTCGCGACACGTGGTGCCGGCGTATTTTGGCGTGGGGTACGCGCTGGAGCAGTATGCGGAGAAGCACGAAAACGGGCTGGCACTGCTGCAGGAGATGATGCTGGGGCTGCCGCTGTTCGTGGACATTATCAAGAATGTTGAGATCGCGATGGCGAAGGCGGACTTTGGGATTGCGAAGCAGTACTCGCTGCTGGTGGCGGATGTGGGGCTGCGGGAGCGAGTGTTTACGACGCTGGAGACGGAGTTCAATCGCACGCGGCGGATGGTGCTGGCGGTGGCGCAGCAGAAGGAGTTGCTGGAGAGCAACCAGGTGCTGGCGCGGTCGATCCGGCTGCGCAATCCGTATGTAGATCCGATGAGCCTACTGCAGCTTGAGTTATTGCGACGCAAGCGCGCGGGCGAGCAGGGCGAAGAGCTGGATCGCGCGATTACTGCGACGATTAATGGGATCAGCGCGGGGCTGCGGAATACGGGCTGAGGTCAGATCCGCAGCCGGCGAAGTTAATTCGATGCGGCTTGAGGCGTGATCCTGATGGCCTTGTTGTTGGAGAACACGATGATGATGGGATGACCGTTGTTGTCGAATTTGACGGCGCGGTTGCCGGTGTTGTCGGAGTTGGGGACGGTGACTTCGCCGAGAGACATCATGGCCTGGTTTTCGCTCATGCCGAGCACTGCCTGATGCTGATCGATGGCGGACCACATGGGGGCCGGCCAGAAGTTGTAGAGCTTGTGGGGATCTTCATAGAAGAAGACATTGTCGGTGATGAAGTTATAGCCACCGTTGTCGTAGTTGCCGACGGGGGTGGCATAGAGGGTGTTGGGGTCAGCAGATTTGGGCAGCGTGAAGGCGAGAAGGACGTGGCGCTGGCCGGGGGCGATGCGGAAGACGGCCGGGCCGGTGGCGGGAGCCTTCTGTTCGAAGACGCCTTTGATGAGCATGGGCGTGGCGCCCAGGAGGCTGCCGACGGGGTGTGCGTAGTCGACGTGATTACCTTTGTCGGCGTAGTAATCGAGCTGGCCGCCGGCACTGACCCAGAGGGTTTGGCCGATGAGGGCGCGCATGTCGGCGAGCGTGTCGGGATGCTCCTTTTTAAGGAAGACATTATCGTCGGGGTCGACTTTGATGTTGGCGTAGGGATCTGTCTTGCCCGGTACGTCTTCGTGGTTGGCCTTGTAGATGAGGCCGATGCGGACGCCGACGGCGAGCACCAACACTGCCGTGACGCCGAGGCCGATCTTGAGTCCCTTTTGCATGAAATTCCTCCCTTCTGACAGATTAGCTTGGTCTGGAAAAGGTTGCGAGGGTTGGGCAGGAAATCGGCGGTGCGCTATGATCGCGTGCATATCTGCAAACGAGGTCCTGTCATGCGTGTGCTTCGCGCGCTTCTGTCTGTGCCGGTGATTTTGATGGTTTTGCCTGCGCGAGGGCAGGTGGCATTAAAGACTCCGGTGACGCTCTCGCCGGCTGTGGCGCGGTATGTGAAGGTGCCGGCGGCAGAGTGGATTGTGTTGAAGAATGTGCGCGTGATTGATGGCACGGGCGCGCCGGCGATCGAGAAGACCGACGTGGTGATTCATAACGGCAAGATTGATTCAATTGGTGTGGTCGAGAAGATTGCGGCGGGAGCGACCGTGCTGGATTTGAGCGGGCACACGGTGTTTCCGGGGTTGGTAGGGATGCACGATCACATGTACAACATAGCGCGGCCGAACCTGAACGCGGCGGGCGGTTCGGAGCCGCCGCTGATGGTGCCAGAGCTGGCGTTTTCGTCGACCCACCTGTACCTTGGCGCGGGCGTGACGACGATGCGCACTACCGGCTCAGTGGAACCGTACACGGATTTGAACATGCGTGATGCGATCGACAAGGGGGAAATCCCGGGACCGCATATGGATGTGACGGGGCCATATCTGGAGGGGTCAAAGTCGGTGTTCATCCAGATGCACAAGCTGCGCGATGCCGAGGATGCGCGCGCGACCGTGGACTTCTGGGCGAAGCAAGGCGTGACCAGCTTCAAGGCGTATATGTTCATCACGCGTGCAGAACTGAAGGCCGCCATCGACGAGGCGCACCGGCATGGGATGAAGATTACCGGGCACCTGTGCGCAGTGACGTATCCCGAAGCGGCTGAGTTGGGAATCGACAACCTGGAGCACGGATTCTTTGTGAACACGCAGCTGGATCCGGGTAAGCAGCCGGATGAGTGCCCGAACACGGTGGGTAGTCCGACGCTGCAGAAGATGACGGCGGGCGGAGCGGAGGCGAAGGCGCTGATCGACCTGTTGGTGAGCCATCATGTGGCGGTGACATCGACGCTGCCGGTGATGGAGCCTGACGATCCGCCACAGGTGCACATTCAGTCTCGGGTGCTGGAGACGATGGCGGTGCCGACGCGTGAGGCGTATCTGTACACACGCAATTTGGAGCTGATGCGGGCGGCGGCGAATCCCGAGGTGGCGGCGCAGAGGGCGGCGATGTTCAAGAATGGGATGGCGCTGGAGCGGGAGTTTGTGGCTGCTGGCGGTCTGCTGATGGCAGGGCCTGATCCTACCGGCGATGGTGGTGTACTGCCAGGGTATGGCGATCAGCGCGAGGTGGAGTTGCTGGTGGCGGCGGGCTTCACTCCGCTGGAGGCAATCAAGATTGCTACGCTGAATGGAGCGACATTTGAGGGTCTCGCGAGTTCGATTGGCAGCATCGCGCCGGGCAAGAACGCGGATTTGGTCGTTGTAGAGGGCGATCCGAGCCGGAAGATTTCGGATATTGAGAACACGGAAATTGTGTTCAAGGATGGCGTGGGATATGACTCGCAGAAACTGCTGGAGTCGGCGAAGGGGCGGTACGGCCAGTATTGATTGGGGGCGGCCTAGCCGACGGGCTCCATGCTGCTGAATTGTTTTTCGAGGGCGACGAGGCTTTCGGCAGTGAGGGTGTCGGCGTGACGGAGCGCCGGGAAGAAGATGCTCCAGGAGCCGGTGACGGCAACGCTGGCGATGCCGCCGATGACGACCGCGCGGACGGCTCCCCACCAGTGGGCGGTAAGGCCGCTCTCGTACTCGCCGACTTCGTTGGAGACGCCGATGAAGAGCCAATTAATGCTGGAGACGCGGCCGCGCATCTCGGGCGGCGTGGCGAGTTGGAGGATGCTGGAGCGGACGACGACGGAGATCATGTCCGACGCACCAATGATGACCAGCGCAATGCAACTGAGCACGATGTTGCGGCTGAGGCCGAAGATGATGGTCGCAACGCCGAAGATGCCGACGCAAACGAGCATGATTTTCCCGGCGCGGCGCTTGATGGGATAGGCGAGCAGGGTGAGGGAGACGGTGAGGGCTCCGAGCGAGGGCATGGCGCGCAGGAGGCCAAGGCCGTTGGCTCCGGAGTGAAGGATGTCCACTGCGAAGATGGGCATGAGCGAGGCTGCGCCGCCGAGCAGAACGGCGAAGAGGTCGAGCGAGATGGAACCCAGCAGAAGGCGTGTGCCGATCACGTAGCGCAGGCCGGCCAGCATGGTGTCGACGGAGAAGCCTTTCTTGTCGGCGGGGGCGCGGCGTTTGATTACGCTGAAGAAGCTGAGGAAGAGCAGAAGGCCGAGGAGGGTGAAGCAATAGACCAGCGGTGCGCCGTTGAAGTTGGCGAAACGCCCGCCGAAGATATGCGCAAGCGGGATGGTGAAGAGCAGGCCGCCAATCATGGGGCCGGTGGCGTTGGCGATCTGAAAGATGGAAGAGCCCCAGGTGACAGCGTTGACGAAGTGGTCCTTGGGGACGAGCGAGGGGACGAGCGCGCTGGCCGCGGGACCGCTGAAGCACCGGCCTGCTCCAATGACGAAGAGGATCGCGTAGATGAGCCAGATGTTCTGCGAGTGATGCAGTGCAAGCCAGAGCAGGGCGAAGGTGGCGATTGCCTGCACGGTGTAGCAGGTGAGGATGACGGTGCGGCGGTCATAGCGGTCGGCGACATGGCCGGCGGGAAGAACGAAGAAGATGCCGGGAAGGAAGAGCGCGAGGCCGGTGTATCCAAGAGCGAGGGCCGAATGGGTGATCTGGTAGACCTGCCAGGCGACGCCGACGGATTGGGCTTCGGCGCCCATGATGCCCATGAGGCGGGCTGTGGAGTAGAAACGGAATTCGCGCGACTGCCATGCACTGGTGGCGCTGGGGGATTGCTGGGCGGCATCGCTCATCTGAACTACTATGCTTGCACAGTTGGAGCAGGGCGGTCATGAACGGCCGCTATGATAGAGACCGGCGACGAGACGAAAGGAAAGCAAGAATGAGTGCACCGGATCGAGATACGCTGGGAACTTTGCCGACAGAGGCGCGCAATCCTGCGAGTGAGCGTCTGGATACGCTGCCGACGTTGGAGATGCTGGCGCTGATCAACGCGGAGGACGCGAAGGTTGCGGGCGCTGTGCAGGCGGAGCTGGCGCAGATTGCAAAGGCTGTGGATGCGATTGCGGAGCGGTTTCGGCGGGGTGGGCGACTTTTTTATATCGGCGCGGGAACGAGTGGGCGACTGGGGGTGCTGGATGCGAGTGAGTGTCCGCCAACGTTTTCGGTGAGTGCGGATTTGGTGCAGGGATTGATTGCGGGTGGGGATTCGGCGCTGCGGCTTTCGAGTGAGCACTCGGAGGATTCGCACGAGGTGGGGGTGCGTGATTTGCAAGCGGCGGGGTTCGGGGTTGATGCAAGGCCTGACACGCTGGTGGGGATTGCGGCGAGTGGGCGAACGCCTTATGTGCTGGCGGCGATGGAGTATGCGAAGAGTCTTGGCGCGCTTACGGTGGGGTTGAGTTGTGTGCCGGGGTCAGCCCTAGCGCAGGCGGCGGAGATTGCGATTACGCCGGCGACGGGTGCGGAGGTGCTGACCGGGAGCACACGGATGAAGGCGGGAACTGCGACGAAGATGGTGCTGAACATGCTGTCGACGGGCGTGATGGTGCGGACCGGCGCGACGTTTGGCAACCTGATGGTGAATATGCGGCCGACCAATGCAAAACTGGTAGACCGCGCAGAGAGGATTATCGCTGCGGCGGTTGGATGTGATGCGAAGACGGGGGCGCGGTTGCTCGCGGAATCGGGTAGCGATGTGAAGGTGGCGATTGTGATGGGGAAGCTGGGTGTGGGGCGCGAGGCTGCGGTGGAGCGGCTGGCGAAGGCTGGGGGTGTCCTTGCGGATGCGCTCGAGAAAAATGTGCAAAGCCGTTCATGAGGGAGCAACACCGCGGGATTAAAGTAGGCGCATGCGAGCCTATATTTCCAAATCGTATTTGAAGCTGCTGGGGCGCAGGGCGCTGCTTGGTTTGGCATTTTTGGTGATTGCCAAGCTGGCTGTTGCTTAGTTCGCGATGACCCGGGCCGACATTTGAAGCCGCGCTAGCTGAAGAGCGTGTGCTTGCGGGGCATGTCGATGCCCAGGTGCTCGTAGGCGAGGCGGGTGGCTACGCGGCCGCGGGGGGTGCGGTCGAGGAAGCCAATCTGGATGAGAAATGGTTCGTAGACTTCTTCGAGGGCGTCCTGCTCTTCGGCGAGTGCGGCTGCGAGGGTGTTAAGGCCGACCGGGCCGCCGTCATATTTTTCGATGATGGTGCGGAGGAGGCGGCGATCGAGCTCGTCGAAGCCGTGGGCGTCGACTTCGAGGAGTTCAAGTGCGGCGACAGCGGTAGGGCGATCGATGCGGCCGGCGGCGCGGACTTCGGCGAAATCGCGGACGCGGCGGAGAAGGCGGTTGGCGATGCGCGGCGTGCCTCGGGAGCGCATGGCGATCTCAGCGGCGCCGTCGCGGTCGATGGGGACACCAAGGACTTCGGCCGAACGCTCGACCACCCAGCGGAGCTCGTCATCGGTGTAGAACTCCAGGCGGAGGAGGATACCGAAGCGGGAGCGCAGCGGGGAGGAGAGCAGGCCGGGGCGCGTGGTGGCAGCGACGAAGGTGAAGGGGTCGATGCGCATGACGTGGGTGCGGGCCGAGGGGCCGGTGCCGATCATGATGTCGAGCTGATAGTCCTCAAGCGCGGTATAGAGCTTTTCTTCCATGACGGGCTGGAGGCGGTGGATCTCGTCGAGGAAGAGGACCTGCTTGGGCTTGAGGTTGGTGAGGATGGCGGCCATGTCGCCCTGGACCTGGAGGGCAGGGCCGGAGGTCTGCTGAAAACCTACGTCGAGCTCGTTGGCGATGATGGTCGCGAGGGTGGTTTTGCCGAGGCCGGGAGGTCCGAAGAGGAGGACGTGGTCGAGGGCCTCGCCGCGCGATTTTGCGGCTTCGAGGGCGATGGCAAGTTGCTCTTTCGCCTTGGTTTGGCCTATGAACTCGGCAAGGCGTTTGGGGCGCAGTTTTAGCTCGACGGCATCATCGTCGTCGAGGCGTCCGGCGGAGACAAGGCGGTCGGCCTCGGAGGTGCGCGGCGCGGCGGTGCCGAGGCCAATTTTTCGCTTTTGCTCGAAGTCCATGCTGAGGCGAGGATAAGGCGAAGCGGACGCTGAAGCAATCTGTGGAAGGAAGTGCGTGAAGTTTTGGCGGGGGTTGGGGCGGAGGCGATGATAACTTGCAGCGTTCCGGCGGCTAAAGGCGGGGTGTGCACGTCTATAGTGGGCGTGCATCTTAATGCAATTGGATCCGGCGGCGGTTGAGGAAGCCGGATCGCGGGAGAGTTCATGTTCGAATCGTCGCGTTTGTATCTGGCGCTGGTGACGGCGCTGCTGGCAGGCTCGATGAGTGGGGCTGCTCAGCAACAACCTGCTCCGCCGGTTAGCCAAGCGGGTTCCGAACCGCAGGCCGCGCAACCGGCAGAGTCGACCGTGCTGCATGCGCGCACCGGATCCTTGCCCAGGACGATTCACCTGGATGTGGTGGTGACGAGCAAGCCGGGGCAGCCAGTGGCAGGGCTGGAGCAGAAAGACTTTACGCTGCTGGATGATAAGACACCGCGCGAGATTACTTCTTTCGAAGCAGTCGACGAGCAGAAGCAACCGGTGCAGGCGATTCTCGTGATTGACGCTGTAAATACGGGGTACACGGTGATCTCACAGGAGCGAATCGAGATCGACAAATTCCTGCGGGCCAATGGAGGCAAGCTGACGCTGCCGATCGCGCTGGCCGTGTTCGGTGACCAGGGGATCAAGATGCAGGGCGGGTATAGCCGCGACGGCAATGCACTGGCGGATGCATTGGCGAAGTACACGATCAGCCTGCGGGAGATTGGCCGGTCGGCAGGGGTGCAGGGCGCCGAGGAGCGTCTGGGCGACTCGCTGAAGGCGATACGGCTACTGGCGTCGTATGAGGCGCAGCGACCGGGCCGGAAGATCATTTTGTGGGTGTCGCCGGGCTGGCCGCTGCTCTCCGGGCCGGCGATAAACCTGACGGGGAATGAGAGGACGCAGATCTTCAACGACATCACGTTTTTGTCCACGACGCTGCGGGAGGCGCAGACGTCGGTGTACGCAATCGATCCGCTGGGAGTAGGGGAGTCTGTGGGTAGAGTTTTCTATTATGAGCAATTTACGGGCGGGGTGAAGAAGCCGTCGGACGACAATATTGGAAATCTGGGGCTGCAGGTAATCGCCAATGAAACGGGCGGATTGGTGCTCAACAGCACCGGCGTCGCAGAACTGCTGCAGGAGTCCGTAGCAGATAACGTCGCATATTATCGGTTGTCCTTTGAGCCGCCGCCGACGGAGAAACGAGATGTGTATCACTCGTTGAAGGTGACGGTGGCGAAGCCGGGTCTGACCGTGGCCACGAGCACCGGATACTACGCCGAGCCTTAATCTCCAGGGACCCTGGAAATTAAAGTGATGAACGGAATGACATCTGCATCAAAACAAAAATGTAACTGTGCGTCCTGGGACGGGAAAGATGCGTCTCACTGTTGCGGTAACAGTTTTGTCATGTTGTTCGATGTTGAAGAAGAACCAAAGAAGGCCAGGATGCGGGTCGGCGGAATGCGGTCCTGCGGTTGGTTATGGAACGAATTTAATTTCAGTTAAGGTGGGCGTTGACTCTTAGGCGCACACCGGATGGGAACTTATTGATGAAGCGCCTGATCTCTGCGTGTCTTACGATATTTTGCTGTGTTTGCCTAATGCTAGCGACCGAACGCCGTGCGATGGCGTATGTTGATCCCGGCTCGGGGTTGCTGGCGCTGCAGTCGATCGGGTCCATGCTGGCGGCGGCGGGATTTTTTATGAGACGGCGTATCATTGGGCTATTCAACAAAAAGAAGCCCCTTGCGAGCGCTGAGCAGCGCTTGGTTGATTCGCGTTTAGCGGGGCGGAAAGAAGATTCTCGCAACGCCGCATGACCAATGGAACGCCGATAGCAACATTCCGTGACCCCGCCGGATCTCTAAGCCTGGAAGGCGATTTCGCCGTCCGCACGATCCATCCTGAAGCCCGCGACCAGGTGATGGAGTTTGTCACTTCGCAGTTCTGCAACCAATTGCAGGACCGTGGAGACATGGTCGCCATCACGATCAAGGAAACGCCGGCGGGCCTGCAGCTTTTGCATCCGAAGGTGCCGGTACCGACGTATCCGTGGGAGTGGACACCGTCGCAATGGCTGGCGGCCGCGGAATTGACCCTCTCACTGTGCGCCGAGGCCCTCGATGAGGGTTGGGTTCTGAAGGATGCGACGCCGCTGAATATTCTGTTTGTGGGTTCGCGGCCAGTGCTGGTCGACGTGCTGTCGTTTGAGCGGTGGGACCCGGCACCGAAGGAGTATCCAAGCCACATCTGGCTGGCCTATGGGCAGTACGTGCGTACGATTCTGCTACCACTATTGATGAACCGGATGCTGAGCTGGCCGCTGGAGCTGTCGCTGTTCAAGCGCGATGGATATGAGCCGGTGGAACTGTATAAGGCGTTGAGCTGGCGGCAGCGGCTTTCGTCCGAGGCGTTCTGGCCGGTGACGTTGGCAGCTCGATTGGATCGGAAGAGTGAGCGGAAGACGACGGTCCCCTCGGCGGCCAAGGCTGCGCCTCAACACAAGTCTCCAGAGCTGGCGCTGCATCTGCTGAAGCGGACGCTCGAGAATCTGCGCAAGCAAACGCGCCGAGCCATGCCGGACTATGCGGGCTCGGAGTGGTCAAACTATACGGCGACGCTGACGCATTACACGGCGCAGGAGAGCGCACAGAAGCTGGACTGGGTGCGTAACGTGCTCGAAGAACTGAAGCCGGCCCGGGTGCTGGACATTGGAGCGAATACGGGAGTGTTCAGTGCGCTGGCCGCGGAGCATGGAGCGCAGGTGGTGTCGCTGGAGCGGGATGCGGCGGCGGCTGAGAGCCTGTATAGGATGACACGCACTAGCCCGCTGTCGATCCAGACGATTCACGCGGACCTTGCGCGGCCGACGCCGGCGGCGGGTTGGGACAATCACGAGACCAGCAGCCTGCTGCACCGCCTGGAGGAGAAGTCAGACATGGTGCTGATGCTGGCGGTGATCCATCATTTGATTTTGATGGAACAGATTCCGATCAGCGCAATTCTCGATTTGGCGCATCGGCTGACGTCGCGAACCCTGGTACTGGAATGGGTACCGGTGTCCGATCCGATGTACCAGAGCCTGATGCGCGGCCGGGATGCACTGTACGGCTCGCTGAGCGAAGCCGACCTATTGACAGCGTGCGAGGGACGTTTTCACACGCTACGCAGACAACCGCTGGAGAATGGTCGTATTTTATTTCTCTTCGCGAAGGTTTAATAGTGAGAGAGTAATTCAAGGAAGCGTGCCACAGGTTCGGGATGGGAAGCAGAGCCACGCCTGGAGCCTCTCGCGCACGGAGAGATTGAAAAGGACAAGATGCTGAAGAAGCTTGGCCAGTGCCTCGGCCTCGCCTCCATGTTGCTGGTAATGAACTATGGCGACTTGCTGGGCGGTGGGTATGACGCCCGCATGCATGTGCCGTTTGCACTGCACGGGATCGTGTGGGCGCAGTTGATCGACATTATCCTGTTGGGGTTGATGTTGTTCGCTGTGATCGGGCCGCTTTCACGCACGCGGTTCTATCCATGGGTGAGGCTGCTGCTGACCATCGCGGTGCCGCCCTACCTGATCCTGCTTACGCGAGCGGAGATTTCACATGCAGTGACAAAGAGCATTGTTCTCCTGATTGCTATCGTCTGGACGGCGTTTGTCTTGCTGCTGTGGACCAGGTCCAAGGACGCGTATGGGAAGTTGATGCGCGTGGGCGAGTTCATGGCGGCCTTCTTTACCGTGTTCTGTTTGTGCAGCATCGTCCAATTGCTTTGGATCCTGCACTGGAAGCCCGGGCCACACCAACAGACCGCGGCGTGGTCGACGACGAGGCAGCCGCCGCGAGCACATCCGCGACTGGTGTGGATTGTTTTTGACGAGCTCTCGTATGACCAGTTGTATGAAGATCGCGCGGATGGCCTGGCGCTCCCGAACTTTGATGCGCTGCGCAACGAGAGCACGGTGTTCACCGATGTGCAGCCGATCGGCGACCACACGGTCAGGATTTTGCCATCGCTGCTGAGTGGCGGGGTGATCGCAAAATATAACTTTACGTTCGACAACCGCTTGCTGGTGCATGACGAGGGGATGCATGGTTATGTGCCTTTGGATGGGTCGGGGACAGTGTTTGCGGATGCGCAGAAGAACGGTTGGCGCACTGCGGCGGTGGGTTGGTACAACCCGTACTGCACCGTTTACGCAGGCACCATCGATGACTGCTATTGGATGAACGTTGACCGAATGGATGGGCCGATGGCCCAGGACGCGAGCTTCCGGAGCAACGTGTGGTCGCCCCTAAAACAGGCGGGATTGCAGATGGTGTGGCCCGCGCGTGCGGACGAAAACATTTGTACCTATGGAGTGCGGCAGCGGACAAAGACATATCTGGATTTGGAAGAGCACGCTGCGCAGATACTGAAGACCGATCAGGCAGATTTTGTGTTTCTGCACCTGCCGGTGCCGCATAGTCCGGCAATCTGGAATCGCGCGCGCGGCGACTATGCGCAGGGCTGCGGAGGTTCGTACCTCGACGGCCTGGCGCTGGCTGATCGGGAGCTGGGAAGCGTGATGACGACGCTGAAGAGGTCGCCGCGCTGGAAGGACACGACGCTCATCGTGGAAGGCGACCACTCGTGGCGTCTGTGGCTGTGGGACGATCAGCCGGGATGGACGGCTGAAGATCGTGAAGCATCACAATCGGGATTCGATGCGCGGCCAGCGGTGATCGTGCATCATGCCGGGCAGACGAAGGCGCAGGAGTTCACCACACCATGGAGCTTGATCAATGTGCATGGTGTGGTGGAACAGGTGCTCCACGGCGGGCCGGGACGCTAGGCGCTTCAGTACTTGAACCGATAACGAATTTCTCCATAGATCTGTCGCGGGTCATTCCAATGGAACCCGCCGAAGGTCAGGCTGTTATCCAAAAGCACGCGGACATTTGCCACATTCAGCGCGTTCACTGAGAGGGTGTATTTCTTTGCGAACGTCTTGCCGACGGCGAGATCGAAGGTGGTGTGGCTGGGCAGATACGGTCCGGGGTACTGCGCCTGGGGCGTACCGTACTGTCCGTTGACGAAGCCCGAACCGTAATAGACGTTGGTCGAAGCGGTGACCTTGCCTGGGAGAATGCCGTCGAAGCCTACGTTCAAGGTATTTCTTTGATCGTGGTCGACCGGTGCGAGCCCTGGAGGAATGTTGAGCGGACACGCCGACGTGATCGGCGCTGGGCAGACAAGGCCACCGGTGATCGGCGACGTCGCTTGCGCGATCTGGTTGGCATACGCGAGGTGGAACTGGCCGTGATGGAAGACATCGGGAGAGTGCAGGTTCAGGCTCCACCCCTGGATGAGCGCATAGGACCACGTGATCGGCCAGAAGATATTCGATTCGCCGATGTTGTTGTGGTCCAGCCAGTTCTCTGCCCTGGTCTCGTAGTTGTTGATACTGAGGGTCCAGTTGCGGTACGGGATGGTGACTCCATATTGCCATTGAATGTCGCGCTCGCCGTGCAGAGGAGCGAACGTAAGACTCGCGCCGTTGGCCAGGTCGAGCAGAGGTCCGGTGGCCGTGGCCAAAGGGGGCGCCTGATAGTAGTACCCATAGAAACCGCTGAAGACCCAGTTCAGATGTGGGACGCGTAAGGCGGCGCCAAATCGTGGATCGGTGGCGGTCTCTGAGATGGTCGAGCTGAACTGCGTTGCGCGGAAACCTGTAATCAACGTGAACCACGGGGTGACCTTGAACTTGTCGTTGATGAACTCCGCGACGACGCCTCCGTTCACGGCGATCGAAGAGAATGTCGGTGGAATGTTTGGCGTACCGTCGGTGAAGACGTTGTTGAAGTAGTTGTATTGGTGTTGGCCAAAGCCGTAGAGGCCGGCTTGGAGATCGTTCTTCCAGAAGGTTTCGTGGAGTGCGGTCTGGCCTCCCGCATAGCTCGCGTTTTGATCGACGGTCGAGATCACGGGAGTATCGTTTGGACCACCCTGGTAGTCGGCGCCGTTGTAATGGTAGAAGGGTGAGACCGTGAGCAGGGTCTTGGGATTGAAGGTGTGGATCCACGAGAAGGTGACATAGCCGTCGGGCTCACGCTCGGCGTCACGCAGACCGCTCGATGGATAGACCTGGTTCCCGACGGAGTTCGGATCGGGGTCGATTGGGATCTGGTAATAATCCTGACGCAACGACGTGACCAGCCGGTATTGATTCCTGGCGTCGGGATTGAAGATGAACGAGGCGAATCCCCCGTAGCCATTCACTGCGTCGTGGACCACCTGGGGAATAGGGGTCTCGAGTCCGTAGTTGCTGCGGTTCCCATTCAGGCTCGCATAGTAGGCAAAGCGCTGCGTATGACCTCCGCAACTAATTTGATCATCCGTCTGGTAGAAGCTTCCGACAGTGATGACGAGGTCGCACTCCCTGTCGCGCTCGAAGCCGGTGCGCGGCACAACGTTGAAGACGCCGTAGGTGCGATCCCCATAATCCGCGTCGTAGCTGCCGCTGTAGACCTCGAGAGTATCAATATCTCGAGGGGCAATTTGCGGCCCCAGGTTGGTAGCAATGTTGGTGTTGGGAATGGGGACGCCATCGATCAGCCATTCGACCTGGTGGCCACCCATCATGTGCAGCATGTCGTGGGTCATGTAGGTCGCCGGCACATAATCCGTGATCATCTCCATGCCGTTGGTGCGGTCCGCTCCCGGAGTTTGTTGAATATCTATGCGGCTCAACATCGTGGTTGGTGTCACGCTATCCGTCGACACCTGTCCTGAAGTTCCTGGTACCACCACGCTCTCATTGACACCTGCGATCGCCAAGGGGAAATGGAGAACTGGGCTCGTGTCGGACTGAACGATTACGTCCTGGCTTGCCTGCTGGAATCCATCGGCTGAGACTGTGACCGTGTAGTTCCCGATGGGCACGGAGGTGAAAACAAACTCGCCGTTCGCGTTGGTTTGCGCCGAGCGCGTGAACGCAGAGTTTTGAGCGTTCAAGGTAAGGCGTGCTCCCTGGATGGGGCGGTGCTGCGGATCGTGAACGATACCCTGCACGGTTCCGAAGATGGAGGCCCACGCGAACGTCGCGGGCAGGAGCAGCACAAAGAGGCAGAGAACAACGCGACGCGCGAGATGCGACCGTCGATACAACACGAAGGGGTACATGGAATCTTTCCTGGGTCACGCGAGCGTAACGGTTTACCGGCACTGAAGGGAGCACGCTCGATGACTCACGGCTGCAGAACAGCAGGAGGTACTCGGACGCGTGCGAGTGCTAGGCGAGGAAGGAGGGAGGGCCGCGCTTCTGGCGGGATCGATCGAAGGAGACTCGGCGCAGGCATTCGGCTTGCGCGGCGGGCGAGGGCTCATGAAGCGAGAAGGCCGCGTGGGTTGCGCCGACGCCAGGCGTCAGAGTCTGCAAATGCGTCGCGGCCAGAGAGCGCTGGCGGTAGGGGCACTGCTCAGGCTTTGCGCCGATGCGGGTGGAACCATCGTCCTCATGCAGCAGCAACGCGCGAGCTTCCGGGGACATCTCGCAGTGATGTTGTGCACCGCGGCGGCAGCAGGCAGGCAGCGTTGATTGTCCCATCGCGCCAGTGGTGAGCGCGGGGGCAATCATGGGGAACAGGGTCGCCCAGAACAACAGGATGGATAAGAGGCGTCGCTGCATGGCCTGCGAGTTTTATCTTCGCATACCGAGAGCTAGGGGCGAAGGATGAGGAGCCGGCAGGCGTGTGGGGCGAGGTCCGTAGTGATGCGGCGCTGCGGGCCAAGTTCCTTCCCTGCCCAGACATCGCGGACGTTCCAGGGGTGATCGCTGAGGGTGGGGCTGAGTCCGGCGAAGGTGCCATTCGGGTTGATCGGAGTGTCGCTGGTGTTGAAGAGAGCGAGGGCGATCCTATTGCCGGGAAGGTTGGCCTGCCAGACGATGAAGTCGCCTTGGCGCAGAAGCTCGAAGCTCTTGGTTGCGGTCTGATTAATTTCGATGAGCTCGCGGTTGGTAATCAGCGCGAGGGTGGGCTCGTCGAGCAAGGTAAGGTTGGCGCCGAGGATGAGCGGACTGCGCGCGATGGCCCACAGAGTGACCTCGGTGCGCTGCTCCTCGGGAGTGAGATGCGAGCTGCGCGCATGGCCCCAGCCGGGCTCGGGTCGCAGCTCGCCAATGGGGAGCATGTCGGCGTCAGGCCAGTTGCCGGACTTTGCATAGGGCGCCCACGCAGCGAGTCGGGCGAACTGGTCCTTTGTGCCTTGCGGGAAGGTTTTGCCCGGCGCGGCGGCCCAAACGTCCCACTCGTCATCGGCGATGCGCCACATGTTGGCGAGGCGCGCGACGTCTGCGGCGTGCGCGAGCGCGGTGGGGCCGGGTGAGAGGCTGAGGACGATGGGCCGGCCGGTCTTCTGAATGGCGCGGTGAATCATCTCAATCTCGTCGAGCTTGAAGGGATGGTCGGCGATGCAGTCGACCTTGAGCAGGTCGACGCCCCAGGAGGAGTACTGGCGCAGCAGCGAGTCGTACCAGGCCTGGCCGGCAGCGTTGTTGCGAACGCCCCAGTTGGTGGGATCCCAGGGGCAGGCGTCGGTTGGATCGGCGGCGTCCTGCGCGTGAAAGTCGGAGCCTTCAATCGGCAGATTGCGCTCTACCGTCGCGCGCGGAATGCCGCGGACAATGTGGATGCCGAACTTGAGGCCTTGCGCGTGGACCCATGCGCCGAGAGCCGTGAAGCTGGTGGCTTCGATGGTCACGGGAAGTTTGTGCGTGGCATCCGCGGGGCTTGCTAGCGGCGAGGCCGAGCCGGTCACTACCGCCGACGGAAAGCGCGCGGGCACGGGCACATAGCGGCCGTAAGGATCCAGGGCGTAGTGCAGCTTGTCAGGAGTGGGACGGTCGCCGGGGTTCTCGAAGAACCAGCCTTCATCGACAACGGCGTAGTTCCAACCGAGGGGGAGAAGCTTGTCGCGAAGCACGTCGACGTTGGCGCGGAACTGCGGTTCGGTGATGGTGAGGCCGTAGGCGTCCCAACTGTTCCATCCCATGGGTGGGGTGGGAGCTACGTTTGACTGTGGCTGCTGTGCTGCTGCGAGCATCGAGAACAATCCTGCAAATGCGATCCAACCAACGAAGGGCCTCATGGGGTTGACGATAGCACTGTGCAGGCACGGCTTGCATGAGCGATCAGGTGAGCTGGACGAGGACGGCGCTCAGTGCGGGCACGTAGCAGGAGAGTTGCGTGCCGTTGAGGGTGAGGAAGTAGGGCGCTGCGGGCTGGAAGGCGCCGTCGGTGGCGACCGTTGCGCCCTGGATGGTGATGCCGGAGAGTGCGGCAAGACTGGGAGCGGTGGCGCCCGCCGATAGCTGAGTCATCTGCTGCAAGCTTGCGCTGGACATGGCCTGCGGTAGAACAATGCTGAGGTCGAGATTATCCGTTGCATCCTTGTTGACCACGAGGACGCTCATGCCTTCCGCGGTCTCGAGCGCGTAGGCGGTGACGTTCAACGTGCCGGCGGAGAGTTGAGTGTTGAGCAGCGTTCCCGTGCCGGCCATGGATGTGAGCTGTGCGCCGTAGAGGACCGGCTGTGGGCCGAGGACGATGCCGTTGTTGTCGGCGATGGCCGTGCCGGGTTGCTGGCCACCGCATTCGAAATTGAGACCGGAGGCACCGGCTAGCGCGGCTTGAAAGATGGTGTCGATGGCCCAGAGGGCGGCGGCGTAGGTGTTGCTGATGCCCGGTGCGCCGCCGTTGTCGTAGGAGCTGAGGGCGGCGATGCGGAAGGGCACGCCGATGGATTGCGCCCCGTAGTGCAGCATGAGGAGCTCGGTGGAGAGCGCGGTATCGGGGGAGACGAGGTCGTCGACGCTGGCAGTGGAAGCCGGGCCGCGAGTGTAGTGCTGGGTGAGCAGGTTGATCTGGCTGCTGGTGACGTATTCGCCGAAGGGCAGCGTCCAGGTGCCGAGGTTGCTGCCGGCGGCGGGGCCGCAGAGAGGCGCGCCGGGGGTTACTGCGACGATGGCCGAGCGGTACTGCTGCCAAAGAGCCTCGAAGATTTCGACCGACCAGTGACTGGGATAGAAGGTGCTGCCGTAGGTTTCGCACTCGTTGCCGAGCTCGATGCCGATGAAGGCGGAGCCAAGTTGCTGCGCAACGTAGGCGACCTCAGCAGCGGCGAGCGCAGGAGTAGTCGCACCGGTGGCTGAGCCGCCAAGGTTGATGCCATAGATGCAGCTCCATCCAGTGGCGCGAAGGAACGAGGCGAGGGCGTCGACGTCCGAGGGTGCTATCTGGCCGAGAGTGTGGCCCGGGCCGTCGGGCGTCCACACGCTTTGGTCAACGGACGCGCCACCGATACGGAGAACGCCCGGGCCGAGACGCTGGAAGAGGCCGGGCAGGTTGCTGTCGGTGAAGAGCGGCGTGAGGAGCGAATGTTTTTCGTAGGCGAGGCCGAGGAAGCCGGGATCGAAGGAGCCTGCGGTGGTGGAGGCGATGGTCAGGGAGGCAGCGGTGATCGCGCCGATGGGAAGCGGCTGCGGGATCGGTGCGGGAGGTTGCGGTGGTGGCGACGCGGGCGGCGTCACTGGCGGCGTTGGAGGTGGTGTTGCGGGCTGCACGCCGGTAGACGAGCCGATGGAGCGGACCAGCGCGGCGCCGCAGCCGGTGAGAACGGAGCTTGCGGCGACGGCAGCAAAACCGTGCAGGAGCTGACGCCGCGAGAGTGGGCGGTAAGACAACGTCGGATTGAAGGTGCGCGGAGCCATCTGGATTTCCTTGCGGCTGTGCGTTTCCACAGACCAGCTACTAGGAAAGACTAAGGTTGCAGGTCTAAACGTGGGTAACTTCTAATTCGCCAAGAGGCGTGTAGCAAAACCGACCACAATCATGAGAGTTTTCTAATACTTCGAGTCAAAAACGGATGGGGTTTGTGGAGGAGGTTTCGTTCGTAGCCCAGCGAGATTGGGCACGCAGGGGCGGGACTCTGTATCCTGAGGAAAGGCTGATTTGTGCGTAACGAGTGTTATTCAGCCGGACACCTTAAGGACCCGCAATGCCGCTTTACGAGTACGAATGCGCTGCCTGCCATCGCCGAACAGAGAAGATCCAGAAGTATTCTGACCCTGAGCTAACCGTCTGCCCGCACTGTGGGGGGCAGCTGGAACGCACGATCACGGCGGCCGCCATCTCGTTCAAGGGAGGCGGCTGGTACAAGGACGGCTATGCTTCGGCGAAGCCTGCGTCTTCGAGCGAAGGCTCGGGAGGCGATGGCGCCGGAAGCGGGTCGGATAGCGGGAGCGATAGCAGCGCGGGTGAGAGCAGTGCTGTGGAGAGCTCCGCCAGGTTGTCTGCGAGCGCTGGTGACGGGGCCAAGTCCAGCGGCAGCGCCAAATCCAAGGAGAGCTCGAAACCCGCAAAGACGTCCAAGCCGGCAGCGGCGAGCCCTGCGCCCGCTTCCTCGAGCGCGGCTAAAGGCTAATCGCAGGCTGCCGATGGGTACTGTTTTGCATCCGATGTATGACTGTTAACTGAATAGCTGATAGCGGACGGGCTTCCCGACCGCGGAATTACACAACGTTTATAGGATTGATTTATCATCCAGCCATGAAGCTCTCTCGTTCGCTCCGCAAAATCGGCGACCACATCGAGGACTCTGTCGATCGCGTGACCGACGACGGGAGTTCCTTCCTGCGCAATATCGGCTGGCTATCGGCTGGCGTCGCGACGCTGGCCATCGGTGTTGTGATCGGACGCGAACTCCGTCAGCGCTATAAGTTCAATCGCCGGACGCCGTATGACTTTTACGCGCATTCCGGGGACCAGGCGCAGGATGTCGAGTTTGGCGTAGGAATCTAGGCGAAAACCCCTTCATCCGGGCAAAAAGCTGCGCGACCACTGTAGAACGCCGCGTGCGCTTGCAGACTCCACACAGATGTCCTTTCCTGACGCCGACGGCGCTCGCCCGGCATCTAAGTGGATGTATTGTTATTTATGGCCCTCTCCCTGCCGAACCTCTTCGAATCCGAGCACGCTGCGCCCGCGAGGTCGCCTGCGGGATTGCGCGCGGAACGGGGCGAGGACTTGCGGCTACGGGATGGTCATGGCCGCGCGCTCACGGACTTGCGGCTTTCGGTAACCGACCGCTGCAACTATCGCTGCGTGTACTGCCGGACAGGCAATGAGGGTGCACAGTTTACTGAGCTGCCGATTGCGATCTACACGCGCATGTTGCGGGTGTTCGTTTCGCTGGGGATCGAGAAGGTGCGGCTGACCGGCGGGGAGCCGCTGCTGCGCGAGGGATTGCTGGACCTGATTCGGGAGACGGCAGAGATGCAGCCTGCGTTCTCGGAAGCTCCCCTGGACATTGCGATGACCACCAACGGGCATCTGCTTGCACCGATGGCTGGGAAGCTGAAAGCTGCCGGGCTAAAGCGGATCACAGTCAGCATGGATGCGGTGGATCCGGAGACGTTTACGCGGATCACGCGGGTTCCGGGCAGCTTTGAGCGGGTGCGCGACGGGATTCGGGCGGCGCAGGATGCGGGCCTGGGGCCAGTGAAGGTCAACTGCGTGTTGCTGCGGGGCTTCAACGATTCCCAGATCGAATCGTTCGCTGAATTTTCACGCAACGAGCAGGTAATCGTCCGGTTCATCGAGTGCATGCCGCTGGAGGAAGACCGGACATGGTCTCCGGCAACGGTAGTGCCGATGAAGGAGATCCTTGCGCGGCTGAATGCGGTGCGACCCGTGGTGGCGCTGCCGGCGAACCATCTTTCGGAGACAGCTCGGCGGTTCACGTTCGACGACGGGTTGGGAGAGATAGGCATCATTGCGCCGGTTTCTGAGGCTTTTTGCGGGCACTGCAGCCGGGTACGGGTGACGTCGGACGGCAAGCTCCGGACTTGCCTGTTCTCGCAGTCAGACCACGATCTGGTCGGGCACATGCTTCGCGGAGCGACGGATGATGAGATCGCAAGACGGATTCGCGAGATCGTCCAGCACAAGGAGGCTCGGCATCACATTGGGGAGCCGGGATTTCTGAAGCCGTCGCGAAGCATGGTGCACATCGGCGGCTGATCAACACCAGGTGCGCGTGATCACAGGAGATTCGCTCTGTCGGGCCGAACATGGAAATAAGATGCTTTCTCAGCTATTCTAGAGAACCGCTTGGACTTCGCTGAGCTGCAGCGGGAGGTTAAGGGCAGACGCTGCAGAGGCAGAACCGCTCGGAAGGGGTAAGCGGCAACACTTGCCGCAGATCATGAGCGACCAACGTAAGGGCGATCGGCGACAGCTGGCCTCCATCGACTCGCGCCAGATGGATAGCCTGCGTGTGTTCCACGAGGTCGCGCGCGCGCTGACATCGAACCTGAAGCTTGACTCGCTGCTGCGCTCCATCATGGCGAAGATGGAGGAGTTTTTCGGACCGGAACACTGGTCGCTCCTGATGGCGGATGAAGAGACGGGCGAGTTGTACTATGCCCTGTCGACGGGGCTGGATGATTCGATGCTGAGCGATCTGCGGCTAAAGCCCGGGGAAGGCATTGCAGGCTATGTAGCCGCCACGGGCAATCCACTGGTGGTGGCCGACATCAGCGCCGATCCTGACTGGTCCCGGTATGCCAAGGCCCATCCGGAATTAAATCTGCGCTCGATCGCCTGCCTTCCGATTCGTCATGGCGACCGCACGCTGGGCGTGCTTCAACTCAACAACAGCAAGTTGGATCTGCTGCCCGAATCATCGATCGCGTTCCTTCGGGTGCTGTGCGACTACGCTGCGATTGCGCTGGAGAATGCTCGTCACGTGAAGCTGATCCATCACCTGAGCATCACCGATGACTGCACGGGGCTATTCAACGCACGGCACCTGTACACGCTGCTGGAGCAGGAGATCGCCGAGCACGTATCGAAGAGCGCCTTCCGCGTGGTTACGATCATAAAGCCGCACTTCAGCCTGCTGTTTCTGGATCTGGATTATTTCAAGCGGGTGAATGACCGGCATGGACACCTGGTGGGGTCGCGGTTGCTGGCTGAAGTGGGCAACCTGTTGAAGCGACTGCTGGGGCCGGATCACGCGGCGTTTCGGTACGGCGGCGATGAGTTCGTAGCAATCCTGCGAGGACTGGACAAACCGGCGGCAACTGAGTTCTCACGGCGCGTGCTGGAACAACTTTCGCAAACGCGCTTTCTTACAGGCGAAGGACTTTCCCTCTCGATCACGGCAAGCCTGGGGTTGGCAACGTTTCCGCAGGACGGGAACACCTTGCATGAATTGATTCGTTCGGCCGATACGATGATGTATACGGCGAAAGATTCTGGCCGCAACCAGTTGATGGTCGCCGACAGCACTGCCCCAGGGCCTCATCCCTCGCCCGCCATCTCACGACACGTCTGAACGGTTACAGTGGAGTGTGCCCCCATTCCCGCAGCCCGTTGAAGACCCACAACGCGTGGATGGCCCCAAGCTCTTCCGCAAGATTGCCTGGCGGCTGATCCCGTATCTCTTTCTGCTCTATATTCTGGCCTACCTGGATCGCGTGAACGTGGGGTTTGCTGCGCTGCAGATGCAGCATGATCTGCGGCTCAGCAACACGGTCTACGGGACGGGAGCGGGCATCTTCTTTCTGGGTTCTGCGCTCTTTGATCTGCCCAGCAACCTGATGCTGGTGAAGGTCGGGCCGCGACGCTGGATTGCGCGCATCATGATCAGCTGGGGCGTGATCGCGACGTGCATGATGTTCGTGCGCGGGCCGGTTTCGTTTTACGTGCTTCGGTTTCTGCTGGGAGTGTGCGAGGCGGGATTCTTTCCCGGCATGATTCTGTACCTGACGTACTGGTTTCCCTCGCGGCAACGTGCGGGAGCGATCGCGAAGTTTATGACCGCGACCTCGATTGCCGGCGTGGTGGGCGCACCGATTTCGGGATGGCTGTTGAACCTTGAAGGCTTTTCTCAACTGCATGGATGGCAGTGGCTGTTTCTCGCGGAGGGCATTCCGAGCTTTCTGATGGGCTTCAGTGTTCTATACCTGCTGACGGACAAACCCGACGATGCGAACTGGCTGACTGGTGAGGAGAAGCTGTGGCTGGACGCAGAGCTGGAGCAGGATCGGAAGGCCAGCGGCGCCGCGGAGAAGCACAATCTTATCGACGCGTTCAAGGCACCGATGATCTGGTTGCTCGCCGCGATTTGTTTTGTGGACCAGGTGGGCGTGTACACGGTGAATCTATGGATGCCGCTGATCCTCACCAGCTTTCTGCACGTAAGTGCGGCCGCAAGAAGCACTCTTTCGCATTCGGACGCCACCCGCATTGCAAACTACTGCATGATCCCTTACTTCGCGGCCGCCGTCTTCACCGTGGCAGTTGGCTATAGCAGCGACCGCAGCGGTGAGCGGCGATGGCATATCGCCGGCTGCCTGATTTTGAGTGCGATCGGCTTTGCATGGGCCGGCACCACCCACTCGCTGGTGGCGGCGCTCATGGGATTTACGCTCGCCGCAATCGGATATTGGAGCATCATGGGGCCGTTCTGGACGCTGCCAACGAGCATGCTGGGCGGGCGCGCAGCGGCTGGCGGCGTGGCCATCATCATGATGATTTCGGGCGCGGGCGGCTTCGTGGGACCTTATCTTACCGGACGGCTGCGGGACCTGACCCACGGCTTCTCCGGCGGGCTCTACACAATTGCCGCGTTGACGCTAGTGGCCGCCGCGATGTGCGGGCTGCTACGTCAGCGAAAAGCTTAGGACATGCCGATGATCTCGCCGTCCTCATCCACGTCGATGTCGAGTGCTCGAGAGACCTTGGGCAGGCCTGGCATGAGCATCATGGAGCCGGCGATGACCACGAGAAATCCGGCGCCGGCAGACAGTGCGACGTCGGTAACGTGTAGCGTCCAGCCAGTGGGCGCGCCCATGCGCTTGGGATCGTCGGAGAGCGAGTACTGTGTCTTCGCGATGCAGACAGGCAGGCGACCGAAGCCCCAGCGCTCGAAGCGAGCGAGATTTTGTAGCGCGCGTTCGCTGAGCTCGATGCCGTCCGCACCGTAGACCGAGCGCGCCACCTTCGTGATCTTTGCTACAGCAGAATCTTCCGGCGTATAGGTTGGCCTGGGCTCAACGTCCGGGTTCGCATCAATGACTTCAACAATTTTGTTTGCCAGCTCGACCGCGCCCTCGCCGCCTTTCGCGAACGCCTGAGAGAGCGCAAAGGACGCACCGTGCACCTCGCAGAACTGGTGGAGCGTTTCAAGCTCAGCAGGCGTGTCGTTCGGAAAGCGATTGATGGCAACGACCACGGGGAGATGAAAGCCGCGAACGATTGCGATGTGCTTCTCGAGATGGGCGAAGCCGCGCTCGAGGTCGCCCTCACCCTGGTTGCGCAGACTCTGCACAGTGGTTACGAGCACGGCAACCGATGGCTTGATACCCGAGGTCGGCATGACGAGATCCATGTATTTTTCAAAGCCGAGGTCGGACGCAAATCCTGTCTCGTTCACCACGTAGTCGGCGAGGCGCAGACCGATCTCGTGCGAGATGATGGAGCTGGTTCCGTGCGCAATGTTTGCGAAGGGACCGCAATGCACCATCGCCGGCGTGCCCTCGGTGGTCTGTGCAAGGTTCGGTAGAAGGGCTTCCGAGAGCAGCGCCAGCATCGGCCCGGTGGCGCGCAGGTCCGCAGCCGTCACGGGCTCGCCCTTGCGATTCTGGCCGATCACAATGCGCGCGATGCGGCGGCGCAGATCTTCGCGACCCGATGCCAGCGAGAGGATGGCCATGATCTCCGATGCTGCCGTGATGAGAAAGCCGGCGGCACGGTTGCTGCCATCGCGCTGGCGCTTGTCCGGCGCCGTGACACTGACGATGATGTTGCGTAGCGCGCGATCGTTCATGTCGACAGCGCGAGGCCAGGTAACCTCGTCGGGATTGAGGTCGAGTTCATTGCCATGGAAGAGGTGCGAGTCGATCAGCGCGGAGAGCAGACTGTGCGCCGAGGTGATGGCGTGGAAGTCGCCATGGAAGTGGAGATTAATTTTCTCGGCAGGCTCGATCTGGGAGCAGCCCCCGCCGGCAGCGCCACCCTTCATGCCGAACACGGGACCAAGCGACGGCTCGCGGGACGTGATGATGGCGCTCCTGCCAATCTTCTCCAGGCCTTGCACGAGGCCGATGGACGTAACCGTCTTGCCCTCGCCGGAGGCAGTTGGTGAGGTGGCTGTAACCAGGATCAGCTTGCCGCGACGATTTCCGCGAGGGCTTTTCTTGAGCAGCTCGAGGCTGAGCTTTGCGCTGACGGGCGTGCGTCGTTCATACAGGTCGTCCGTCAGGTTGAGCTTGGCGGCGACGGCTTCAATGGGCAGCAGATTCTTCTTCAAGACGACCTCAGGGACATTCGCGCCGCTGGCTACAGACAGGCTTCCGCGCGGGCTTCGACATCCTCCAGCATATCTTCCGGAGTGAGGAAAACCGATGGGGGCACGAGTGAAGGGGCGGAGGCTAGAACTTCTGAGACTTCAGCCAGTCGCGAAAGGCCGGACCAACCCCATCATGTTTGATGGCGAAGTCGACCGTTGCCTTGAGGAACCCAAGCTTGTCACCGGCATCGTACCTCTGGCCAACGTAATGAAATCCGTAGACTTGCTCAAACTTCAGCAGGGCCTTGATGGCATCGGTAAGTTGCAGTTCCCCGCCCGCTCCCGGAGTGAGCTGCTCAATCATCTCGAAGATCCTGGGCGTGAGAATATAGCGGCCGATGATCGCATTCTGGCTGGGCGCCTCCTGCGGCTTCGGCTTTTCCACCAGGTTCTTTACGGCGACGAGCCGCGGATTGGTGGAATGGTCGGTGCAGTCGAGGCAGCCATACATCGAGATTGCATCGCCTTCGACGACTTCGGTGCCAAGGATGGTGGATTGGGTCTCGTCGAATGCTCCGGCCATCTGGGCCAGGCATCCGCCTTCGGCATCGACGATGTCATCGGGCAGGATCACTGCGAACGGCTCATCGCCGACCAACTGCTTCGCCATGAGTACAGCGTGGCCCAGACCGAGCGCTTCGGGTTGGCGGACATAACTGATGCGCGCGAGCTTGGAGACCGAGCAGGTGATCTTCAACAGATCCATGCGACCTTTTGCACGAAGGGCGGCCTCGAGCTCAGGTGAGCGATCGAAGTGGTCCTCCATCGTTGTCTTGCCGCGACCCGTGACGATGATGACGTCCGTGCATCCTGCGGCAACGGCCTCTTCCACGGCGTACTGGATCAGGGGTTTGTCGACCAGCGGAAGCATCTCCTTAGGAGTGGCCTTGGTGGCGGGTAGGAAGCGAGTGCCGTAGCCGGCTGCGGGAATAACTGCCTTGCGAATTTTTTGCGGAATCATTGAAGTCAATATCTCTCTACTGTTTTACCTCTTCAGGATGATCAGGTCGAGAGCCGAGCATGAACGCACGCAGAGGGATGGTCGTGTTACAAACCAGAAGGACCCGAGGAAATACGGGATGTTCTGGCTGAGATGGCGAAACGATTCTGACAGGTTGCCGCGCAACCTGCAAGGCGCATGAGCATGCAATCGATTGCGCTGGAAAGCTCCGTTATTCGCACACCGGCGCTCGGCTTTGGCTGCTCCGCGGTGATGGGGCGTGTGGGCCGAAAAGCGTCGCTGGCAGCGCTCTCGGCGGCGTATGACGCCGGTGTCATCTTCTTTGACACGGCCCGCTCCTATGGGTACGGAGAATCAGAAGCGCTTCTCGGCGAATTTACTCGCGGCCGCCGCGATCAGGTGTTGCTTTCCACGAAATTTGGAATTCGGCCGGCAGCCGCAAGCCCCCTGAAGCGGGTGGCGAAGCCTCTCGCACGCGCGCTGCTGCGGCTTGCTCCAAGCGCGCGCAGAACGATGCAGGTGCAGCTCGCCTCTATGTCATCTCCCGGACACTTCAGCGTGGCCGCACTGCACGAGAGCCTGGAGGCGAGCCTGCGCGCACTGCGCACAGACTACGTGGATTTCCTCTTCCTGCACGAGGCGCCGGTGAGCGTTCTTCAGCAAGACGACTTGTTCGCCGCGCTTAGGAAGCTGGTCGCCGCGGGAAAGGTTCGGCGCTTCGGCATCGCCTCGAAGCCGGAGGTGATCGAAGCCGCAATCGAAGCGCGGCTTCCGGGTTTGCGGACCGTGCAGTTCCCCTGCAACCTTTTCAACATGAGGCTGGCAGACAGATCGTGGGAAACGGACCGCGATATCCTCGCCATCGCCAACCATCCGTTTGGTGGCGCCGCTGGTATTGCAGCGGGAAAGGCACTGCTGACCCGGCTTGCAAGCGCTCCGGAAACCCCCGCGATGTTGCGCGAGAAGCTGATGCCTATGAACGACGCCATGCTCAGCGACGTTGTGTTGAACACGATCACCCGCGACACCGGCGTGCAGGTGGTCGTGCCATCGATGCTGCGGCTGGACCACCTACGCGCAAATGTCGCGGCGATGGAACATAGCCGCTTCAGCTCAGACGAGATCCGCTGGCTGCGCGGTGCGATCGCAGGACCGACTGTGGAACCCGGCATTAAGTACTAGAGCACGGGACTGTCGTTATGTAGCATTGCCTTGCGGATCACCTTGACGGGCGCAAACCCCTGGCGCATAAAGTCGTCGTGGAACTGCTGAAGATTGAAGGCCGTGCCCTCTTTCTTCTGCACATCGGCGCGCAGCTTCATGATCTCGAGCTTGCCCAGCGTGTAGTAGAGATAGAGCGCGTCCGCGGTCCCGCGTTTGGTTTCGACTTCCGCGATGGGCCGCGCCTGGTAGCCTTCCTTGACGAAGAAATCTTCCGCCTCGGGTATCGTCAGCGCTCCGCCAACGCCGGTGTGCAGGCGGATGCCGACGACAAAGCGCGCATCGCGCAAGAGCGCATCCTGCAACTGCCCCAGGCGAATTAGCTTCGCCTCGCGTTCGGTCGCCGCTCCAACGCCTGGTTGCCCATAACCCTCATCCAGCATCATCTGCTCGCAGTAGTGCGCCCAGCCTTCGATATTGGTGTTCGAGCCCAGCACCTTGCGGATGGTCGACGGAAACTGCGGCGTCCAGAGGAACTGGATGTAATGACCGGGATAGGCCTCGTGCACACTGGTGGAAACGATCGTACCCACGTTGAACGCGGCCATGTACTCCGACGTGCGCTGCGCAGACCAGCTCGGCTCCGGCAGCGTCACGTTGAAGTACGCCTTGTTGGAGTTGGTCTCGAACGGTCCGGGAGGGTCCATCGATGCCTGGGTGGTGGCACGCATAAATGGCGGCGTCTCTTCCAGCGTCGGCTGTACGTCACTGGGAATCGTAATGATGTGATGCGAGCGAATGAAACCGACCTCTGACTCAAAGCGATCGTGAAATGCTTGCAACAGCTTGTCCGGCGCCGGGTGCATCGTCGCCAGCTCAGCCAGTTCCTGCTGTGGCGTCTTGGTGGGATCGATTTCTTTTGCGACCCGAGCGAACTCCGCGTGGTTCTTGTGCAGGTCGTCATAGCCGATCTGCAGCAGGCGATCGAGCGGAATGTCGACCATCTCGTTATACGCAAGCGCCTTGGAGAAGGTGTCCGCGCCATAGCGGAAGTCCCCGTTCGAGCGCGGTAGTAGGTCTGCCTTCATCCACGCTCCATAGCTCTTCAGCGCATCGATGACGGCAGCATTGCTCTTGGCGAAGTCCGCCTTGGCTTGCGGATCAGTAGCCGAGGCAAAGGCGCTTGGCACATCATTCTGGAAAAAGCTGACGTCGCCGTCAATCTGCTCCAGTGCGATCTCGGTGTAGATGTGTGGCGGATTCTTGAGATTCGCGCGCGCATATTCGAGCGCCTGCGGAATCTGCTTTTCACGCTCAATCGCAGCACGGAGGCGCACGTCGACCGATGCGTACGGCCGCTCCATGATCACAAAGATCGAGTTGGTCACGCCGCTCGAATACTGATCGGGATTCTTTTCCCAGCCACGAACGACTTCCAGCTGGAGCAGTTGCCCGCGGACATTGTTCAGCAGAATCTGGTAGTCGGCGGCGGGCTGGGCATCGAGGGCGCTTGGGTCAATCTTCTCGAGCTTCTTCTCGAAATCTCGCAACGCCGCAACCTCGCGCTGCATGCCCGCGGCAGAATAGTCCTCCAGCTGCGCATCGTACTGATGCAGGCCGGCGGCCGTACCTTCGGTCGGGGCAAATTTAAAAAGAATGTTCTCGAAGTATTGGCCGCTGAGGTAGTCGAACGTCTGGTTGCCGCCGTCGGCCGCGAGGTTCTGCGCGTGCGATGGAGAGGGAACCACAACGAAGGCAAGAAGAGGCAGGACGAGCAGGCGGCGAAAATTCATGATGGGCAAAGTGTAGCGCAGATTGCTGCCGCTTTCACTCAGGATTCATTGCTAGGAAGTCGCTGCGCTCTGCGTGCGCAGCATCTCCAGCAGTTCGCGCGTCTCGCTCAACACCGCATCGGGTTGCGCGCTAGAGAGCGGCCAGCGCAGCGTGCCCTGCGGCGTGAGCTGCGCTCCGTTCTTCGCGTTGCGCGCTACCAGCTTCATCAACGCTCCCACGTTGATGCCCTTGCCCTCTTCCTGCGGCGCGGCGTGCAGCTTGTCGCTGAAGGTGATGTAGAGCATGTCACGCATTGGCTTCAATTTGCCGGCCTGCGCGGAAGGCGCGTTCGCCGGGCGTGCAGCAGCTGTCTCGCGCAGAGCGACGGTCGCGTTTGTTACGGGGCGATTCGCCGCCGCACGCGTGGAGAACTGCAGATTCGCTGTCTGCGGTAGCTGACCATGACGGCCTGCAAGCGGGGGCCGCGCTGGCTGCGCCGTCGACCAACTTCCGAAGCTCGGCTTCTGCACGGTGGGTCTTGCCGGCGGTGATGCGGGCTTTTTTGGCTCTTCAATCAAAGTACGCTTGCGCTCGATCTGCGCAATACCCAGCAGCTCGCAGGTCAACCGGATCTCGCCGGCGATGAGCAGATGCAGCACGCTATCCGGCGGCTGGCCGTAGCGGTCCTCGAGCTCCGCGCGCACCTCAGTGAGCGCACTCATCGACTCCGCACCAGCGATGCGTTTGTACATCCGCAACCGCTGCCCCTCCTCGGGAATGTATGTGTCGTCGATGCGCAGCGAGATGCCGAGGTTCACCGTCACCTGCGGCCGCTCCTCCTGGCCTTCGCCCTTGAGACGGCTTACAGCTTCCTCGAGCATCGTCGTATACATCTCAAAGCCGATGGCTTCGATATGTCCTGACTGTTCGCCGCCCAGCATGTTGCCGGCACCGCGCAGCTCAAGGTCGAGCGCGGCAATCTTGAATCCGGCGCCGAGATCCGAGAACTCTTTCAAGGCCGCCAACCTGCGCCGTGCGATTTCGGTCAACTGCTGCTCCGGCGGAATCAACAGATAGGCGTACGCCCTGCGATTCGAGCGGCCCACGCGGCCACGCAACTGATACAGCTCACTCAACCCATGTCGGTCCGCGCGGTTGATGATGATCGTGTTCGCGCGCGGAATATCCAATCCGTTTTCGATGATGGAGGTCGCGCAGAGCACGTCGTACTCGCCGTCCATGAAGGCCAGCATGGTACGTTCCAGCTCGGCTTCGGGCATCTGTCCATGCCCAACGATGACGCGTGCCTGCGGCACGAGCTCGCGGATCTTCGATGCTAGTTCGTAGATTGTCTCCACACGATTGTGCACGAAATACACCTGGCCGCCGCGCTCGAGCTCAACTTCAACCGCCGTTCGAATCAGCTTCTCGTCGAACTTTGCAACGATGGTCTGAATGGCCATGCGGTCTTTGGGCGGTGTCTCGATCACGCTCATATCGCGGAGCCCCACCAGGCTCATGTGCAGCGTGCGGGGGATGGGCGTGGCCGACATGCTGAGTACGTCGATTGCCGCGCGCATCTGCTTCAGCCGCTCCTTATGGCGCACTCCGAAGCGCTGCTCTTCGTCGACGACCAGCAGCCCGAGGTCTTGAAACTTCAAGCCCTGCGACAGCAACGCGTGCGTGCCAATGAGGATGTCGACCTTGCCCTGCTCGACGCGCTCGAGGATTTCCTTCTTCTCTTTCGCGGTGCGGAAGCGCGAGAGCATTTCCACCACCACCGGGAACTTGCTGAAGCGACGCTTGAAACTTTCGAAGTGCTGGAAGCAGAGCACGGTGGTTGGCGTCAGCACTGCAACCTGCTTGCCGTCCTGCACCGCCTTGAAGGCCGCGCGCATGGCGACTTCTGTCTTGCCGTAACCCACGTCACCGCACAGCAGACGATCCATCGGCTGCGTCGATTCCATGTCCGCCTTGATGTCAGCAATCGCGGTGATCTGGTCGTCGGTCTCATTGAAATCGAAGGCGTCCTCGAACTCACGCTGCATGTTGTTGTCGGCAGAAAACGCTGTACCTACAGCGGCTTTGCGTTGCGCGTAGAGCTTCAGCAGCTCCTCGGCCATGTCCTGCATGGCCTTCTTGACGCGCGCCTTGGTCTTCGCCCAGGCAGGATTTCCGAGCCGATTCAACTGCGGCGCCGGCCCGGTCTCCGTCGAGCGATACTTCTGAATCAGGTCCAGGCGTGTGAGAGGAATATACAGCTTCGCTTCTTCCGCAAATGTGAGAATCATCAACTCCAGCTCGGAGCCATCGGGCTGTTCGATGGTGCGCAGGCCGTCATAGCGCGCGATACCGTGTTCAACGTGAACCACGAAATCGCCAACCGCGAGATCGCGAAAGTCCGAGACGAACGCCGCCGTTTTTGATTTCCGCCGTGCCGGCCGTGCCATCACATCCGCGTCGTCGTTGATGTCGTTCGCGCCAATGACGATGACCTGGCGCGCCGTTCTGCGGTCGAGGTCCAACACCTGCACGCCATTCGCAATCGCCGCGCGCACAATCACCGGCGTGCTGAGATCGCCCGCCAGGTAACTCGACTCCGAATACACCGTCGTCGATCCACCCTGGCCCACCCGCGAGCCGATGCGGTAGGCAACGCCGTACTCCTGCATCAAGCCGGCGAGGCGCTCCACTTCGCCTTGGTTTGGCGCAGCGATCAGCACTCGCGCATCGCTCTGCATCAGGACCTTGAGCTGATCGATGAGCGCTGGAATCGATCCGTGGAAGCGCATGGTCGGGCGCGTAGCGAACTCAATTTCGCTGGCATCGCTGCGGTCGCCCTCGAGCACGTCTACAGCACCCAATTGGTCGAGATCGAAGCCGTTGTAGGCGCGAATGCTGTCCTGCAACTGCCAGGGTGACAGGTACAGATCTTCGACGCGCACCAACGATCCAATGCCGGAACGCTCATGGCGCTGTTCCAGCTTGTCCCACCAACGTTCACCCTGGTTCTGGACCATCGCCGGCTCTTCAATCAGCACACGCGTCTGCGGGCCCATCAACTCCAGAAGCGACGACTTTGCGCCGGCCACAGCTCCATAGAACTCCCATCCTGGAAAAATGGTCGCCTCACCCGTGCGCGATGCTGCGTGGCTCACGTGATTGACCAACTCGGTGGGCGTCTCTCCGCCTTCGAGCTCCGCGCCCGGGGTTCCGCTGCGGGTAAGCCGCGCATTGATGGCACTCAGCAGGGCCTCGGTCGCGGGCGTTTCGGTGAGAGGGAGAAGCAGCACCTCATCGACCGCCGAGCTCGACCGTTGCGTCTCGGGATCGAAACGCCGCATCGACTCGATCTCGTCGCCAAAGAAGTCGACGCGCACCGGCCGCTCCATCTCGGGTCCGTAGACATCGAGGATGCCTCCGCGCATCGATACCTGGCCGGGCATCTCCACCACATCCACACGCGTGTACCCAACCGAGAGCAAGTGCTCGACCAGCATGTCGGGCAGATGCTCTTCGCCGACGTACAGCCGCAGCGCGAGCGCCGCATAATAGCCGCGCGAGAAGAGGCGCATGCACGCTGCCTCGACGGGAGCAATCACTAATTTCGCCGTCCCGCTGGCGAGCTTCCACAGCGCCGACGCGCGCTGCTCCTGTATCTCGCTGTGCGGCGAAAGATTTTCAAACGGTAGCACATCGTGCGCCGGCAGACGCAGCACTTCGTCGGCATCCAGCGCGCCGCTCAACTCGCAGGCTGCGAGGACCGTCGCGTGGAGCGCCTCGGCTGCCTTGTTGTCCGATACCAGAATCAGGACGGACGCCTGCGATCCTGGCGCCGACTGCGCGGCGCGGACGAAGTAAGGGACGTACAGGGCGCGAGCGGTTGCGGTCAATCCGGACACACGTCTCCGACCCGTGCCGCCCGCCAGGTGGCGACGCGCACGCTCAAAGGCGTCGGAGTGCTCCAGGTCCGCCATCAACTCGCGGACGAAGGGAAGAATCATGCAGATTTTATTTTACGGCCTTGCGATGATTACCGAGTTGGCCCCGGCGATCATGGCCGCGCCTGCTGGGGTTGGACCGCCGCAGACGGGTGTTCCACCGTACGCCAATCGAGCTTGTTATTCCCGGCCATTTGGACCAGCAGGCTGTTGATTCCAACCTGCGACCGCATGGAGGCGAACAATCGCACCGCACCGTGCAAGGCAGCCGATCGCAGCGAACGCCGGCGCACGAGCAGATCAGTTACCTCTTCGCGCTCGAAGGAGTTTCCCATCGAATGAGGTGTTCCTCCGTAATAGATCAGCTTCTTCGCACCACGCTCTACTTCGTGCTCCAGGAAGTACGAGCGCATGGCGGTACCGAGGGAGAACTTCTCGTAACCAGCCGCATTCATCTGCCAATGCAGCACCGTCACATCACCCTGCCGCCAGCCTCCAATCAGGCTCAGCCATTTCCCCTGGCGGTTGCGCAGGCCCAGAAGAAAACCGCCGGGAAGGCTGCAGGCGCATTGGTATTGCAGGCGAAACTCGCCGGGGTCGATGGGATTTAGACTGGTACTGTTAAGCCCCTCGAGTTCATGATCCTGCAGAAGACCGCAGGCATCATCCACAAACTCACAGGGTTCGGCCGCTTGCAGGCGCCTGCGATAGTAGCCGAGGTTGAAGCGGGTGGACTTTCCCAGCTTGGCCAGAGTCGCTTTCACCGTTGGTTCAAGCATGAGGGTCATTGCCACCGGCCGTTTCCCTGATGCCCAGATCGCGGAACTACGCATCGCCGGCACAAACGGGCTGCCAACGTTGAGCAGTCGGCCATAGGAGATGAGCACCATCCGTGCATCGCGCGCCAGGAGTGCGTCGGCGGCCATGGAGCTTACGGCAGCTCGCGCGGGCTCGGGCGCGATGACGGTGCGAAAGCCCGCCCAGTCGTCGGTCGAGAACGCGCCGGTCGGTATGCCCAGCACGCGGTACTCGAACAGCAGCACGGCACCATGCACGTCTTCGAGGCGCTGCAAGGAGGGCGGCGCCCCGGACTTCATCACCAGGACCAGATAGGGCTTCTTCCCCTTGAAGCTGGAAGTCGCCAGAAAGTAGCCGAGCCAATTCATGGCTCCCGCCTGACCGCAATGCTCAGCTAGCGCCTCCAGCAGACGCGCCTGTTCCAGAACATCTGCGTGTCCACTCAGCACCAGAGTACGAACCAATTCGGGGCCCCCTAAAGCACGATTTGGCGGGCTTGCGCCGGGCCAAAAGAAATGTCGTTTAGAGCCTCAAGCTTACACGATGAACGCGACGTAATGTTCGGTGGGGAAGCTTCGCGGATGTCGCTAACACGAGAATCCAGTGGTTTGCGCCAGCCGGCACTTCATCGTTTTATCGGCCGAGAATTGCCTGCCTTTATTCCATCAGCGTGATCATCGCCCCGCCGCTGCCAACGTTGCCGGCAGCGGCGCGTCAAAACCCTCGCGGAGTGAGAGAGTTACCGTGCCGGGCGCACCTGGTGTACTGGTAATTCCAGGCGAAAGGGCGAGCGCCTGCCGCTATACTGTCGTCGGAGGTGTTATGCCTTATCTGAAGACTTCCCGCGTTCCAGTTACGGACGGCGAAAAGAAAGGCTCAGCGCGCACCATCCCCGTGCGCATGCCGCCTCCTGTAAAGATTCCGCCCAGCACTCCGGTACCAGCGCAGACCAATCCCGCGAGATGATCTATGCCCACCAGCGTCATCGCTCTGCAGATTCTGCTCATCCTTCTTCCCGGATTCGCAGCAGCCTACATCGTGCAGATGCTCGCGCTGCGTGGTCCACAGACTGACTTCGATAAAGTCATTGAATCCTGTCTTTACAGCGTTCTCATCTACGCCTGCTTCGTCTTCTTTACCCACGGCTTCCTTCCCTTCGACATCCTCGCCGCCCAGCCCCCCGCAACCGAGGCCACCATCCTCTGGCACCGCAAGGCGCTGCTAGGCATAGGCGCGATCACGATTGTCATTGCGCTGCTCGCGGCTGTCTATGTGAACTACGACGGCAACCGCATCTTCCGGAAGTTCAAGATCACCGAGCGCACCGCGCGCCGTTCCATCTGGAACGACATCTTCCAGGGCGAGGCCAGCAATAACCAGCTCGTCCAGATTGAACTCGAAGGCAATCGCAGCCTTATGGGCGTCCTCACCTACTACTCCGACGCCGCCGAAGACTGCTCGCTCTTCGTCGAGCAGGCCCGCTGGATCGCCCCCGACGGCACCATCGAAGTCGTCCCCGGCCTCGGCGTCCTGCTCACCAAGACCTCCAACATCAAGAGCATCTCCTTTCTCGACGAGCCACCCGAAGACCAGCCCGCCGAGGTCGAAGTCGCGCATGGAGCCGCCGAGCCGATAACGCCCGAGAGTCCCGCATCTCCGATCGTCGAGCGGTGAGGGCTATTTGCTGCTAGTGTGACTGCAACGTCACATACGGATTCCCAGAGAATGAGAAAGATCTTTGCGGCTATTGCACTCTTTCAGGTTGCAACTCTCCCAATGTCGCAGACAACTCCCAAGCGGACCATCGACCGGTGCGCCCAGGACGGCGCGTGGTTCTACGCATGGGAGAGTACCCCTGGCGCGCCCGTATCGGTTGAACGGGATGGGATATCGCTCCGCATTGAGCATCCCACCCCGAAGACCGCCGATGCCGTGGTCACCATTTCCCACGGGAGCCACGTCGTCATCCAGAAACAGAAAGACTTCGACCAGGCCTATGGGTGGTTGACCGTGTCTCAAAATCACGCGTTTGCTCTCACATGGAACTTCAATGCCTCTGCAACTGGCACACAGCTCTTCGGCCTCTCGCCGCGAGGCAACATCATCGAAGACATCCAGCTGATCCCGCAGGCAGAGCAAACATTCACTGCCGATGCGAAGCATTCCTGCGCCAATCCGGGACTGAATACGACCGCAATCAAGTGGCTTGACCAGGATCACCTGCTGCTATCCATCAATGCATGGGCCGACGGATTTTGCGAGTCGAATTTCACTGAGGGCTTCATCCTCGACATCCCCTCGCACTCCGTCCAGCGAAAGCTCTCCGAACGCGAACTCATCGACATCCCCGCCGTCTGCACCTGGAATGTGGTTCCAGTTCGCAAGCATTGATAGACTTCTCCTATGCCCGCTGTTGCAGCACTCTCGCCGGAAGTCCTCGCCAAGTACCAGCCCGTCATCGGCCTGGAGGTCCACGTCCAGCTGCTGACCAAGACCAAGGCCTTCTGCGGCTGCATCAACGAGTACGGCGGCGAGCCTAACACCCACGTCTGCCCCGTCTGCCTCGGCCTGCCCGGCGCGCTGCCATTTCTGAACAAGCAGGCCGTGGAGTTTGCCGTTCTCGCAGCCAAGGCCATCGGCTGCGAGATTCGCGAGACCAGCATCTTCGCGCGCAAGAACTACTTCTACCCCGACTCGCCCAAGGGCTACCAGATCTCCCAGTTCGACAAGCCCATCGCCGAGCACGGCGCGATCGTCGTGCCCGATGCGACCGGCGCACTCAAACGCATCGGCGTTACCCGCCTGCACATGGAAGAAGACGCCGGCAAGAGCCTCCACGACGGCTTCCCTGACTCCGCCACCCGCACCTACATCGACCTCAACCGCTGCGGCACACCGCTGGTCGAGATCGTCTCCGAGCCGGACTTGCGGACGCCTGACGAAGCGTTCGAATATCTGACGAAGCTCAAGGAGATCCTCCTCTACACCGGCGTCTCCGACTGCAACATGGAAGAGGGTTCGCTGCGGTGCGACGCCAACGTTAGCGTCATGCTCAAGGGGGCCGCGCAGTACGGCACCAAGGCCGAAGTCAAAAACGTCAACAGCTTCCGCTACATCCGTGCCGCGCTGGAGTACGAAATCGAACGCCAGATTGGCGTGATTGAAGACGGCGGTCGCGTGGTGCAGGAGTCGCGCCTGTGGAACAACGCAGAGGGCCGCACCTACTCTATGCGCAGCAAAGAGCAGGCCCACGATTACCGCTACTTCCCCGAGCCCGACCTTCCTCCCCTGGTCGTCGGTACCGAGTGGCAGAAGCAGATCCTCGCCGCCATGCCCGAGCTCCCCGAAGCCCGCCGGGCGCGCCTCGTCTTGGAGTATGGGCTGAGCGCGCAAGACTCTGCCACGCTTACCACCGACCGCGAGCTTGGCGACTTCTTCGAGCAGGCCGCGAAATCCGCCAAGTCTCCTAAGCGCGTCGCATCCATCCTGCTCAGCGAAATCACCATGCGCCTCCGCGCCGCCGGCATTGAGCTCGGCCAGTCCCCCGTAACCCTCGACGGCCTCGTCCTCGCCGCGGACCTCGCCGAAGCCGGCGAGATCAGCAGCAAGCAACTCAAGCAGCTCCTCGACACCTGCTTCGCCGAGGGTCGGGACTTCGGTTATGTCTACGACCGCGACAAGCCGCAGCAAATTTCCGACACCTCCGCCATCGAAGCCATGATCGACGAAGTCATCGCGGCCAACCCAGCGCAGGTCGCTCAATTCAAGGGCGGCAAGCGGACCGTCGCCGCGTTCTTCGTAGGCCAGGTCATGCGGGTGAGTAAAGGTCAGGCCAACCCCGCGCTCCTCAACGAACTGGTAGTCAAAAAGCTCGACGCATAGCGCACGCCCCAGACTCAGCCATGTCAGCGAATACATCGCGCTCTAATTCGTCGCATAGCAGGTGAACCCACTTCGCTCTCGCCTGCAACGCCACTTGAACTCGGTTGTGTCGGACACCAGGAGATCCGGTCGCGATATCTTCCCTAAAAACTTGACCTCGATGTCATTTTGATTTTGAGGGTCCTCTGCAGAACCGTCGATCCGGCAGTCCAAAGACGTGATTTCCGGAGGCTCACCAGGCAACCTCGATTGGATGCCCAGACAGTTACGATTCTCCCCTGCGAGCCAGTCTCCAGATATATACAGATCCACGGATTTTGAATGTGAAACGAATCCCCACGCGTCGACGAAATCATAGCCCGCAACGGCAGCTATAACTAAGAAAATAACGATGACAATGCAACCGAACACGACAGCGTATCCGCTCGATTGTGTTGGCGTACCTTCTGGTATGGGCACTATGGTCGCCAAGTATATCGACACTCGCGCAGCGAAGATGTGCCCGACAACACCGATGAAGGATCTAGCCTCGGATCTGCTCTACGTTACCGGCTTCCGCGACTTCGAAGCATCGACTAATTCGCTTTAATCCTGTCCTGTCGATACCCTGGCATGATCTAATGGCGCGGTGAAACTCTGCGCCCTTCTCCTCGCTCTCTTCAGCGCCAGCGTCGTTGCGGCGCAGACCCCGGCCTTTCCCGGTGACGGCCGCGGCTCCTACGCCACCCACCACTACCGCGACCTTTTCGCCGAGGCCGGCCACGCCCCTGCCGACACGCAAGCCAAAATCGACCGCGCCTTCCAGCAACTCTTCCACGGCGACGCCCTCACCGAGCGCGTCTACTTCGAGGCCGGCTCGAACGCCGACGGCCCGCTCGCCTACATGACCGACTGGGCCAACAACGACGCCCGCACCGAAGGCATGAGCTACGGCATGATGATCGCCGTGCAACTCGGCCACAAGCGCGAATTCGACGCCCTCTGGAACTGGTCCAACACCTACATGCTTATCACCGACCCGAAGAACCCGAACAACGGCTACTTCGCCTGGTCGATGGCCACGGACGGCTCGCCGCGCTCCACCGGCCCTGCGCCCGACGGCGAAGAGTACTATGCCATGGCCCTGCTCTTCGCTGCGCGCCGCTGGGGTAGCGGCCACGGCCTGTACGACTATCAGGCGCAGGCCGACCGCATCCTCCACCTCATGCGCCATCACGCCGTCGAAACCGCGACCGGCCCCTTCCGCATCCACCCCGACGATCCCCCGTTCATCTTCGATCCCACCAAGCTCACCAGCCCGAACATCACCGAGCGCAAGCAGGCCGACACTAATCTCGCGCTCGAGCTGAAGGGCGAAGGCAAGACGCCGCCACCCGCGCCTCAATGGCCCCGCCATGCCGATCGCCCCGAAACCAGCGGCCCCATGATGGACGAAGCCCACACCATGGTCCAGTTCGTCCCCGGCCCCTACGGCAACTTCACCGACGCCAGCTATCACCTGCCCGCCTTCTACGAGCTCTTTGCCCGCTGGGGACCTGCAGAAGATCGCGACTTCTGGCTCAAGGCCGCCGACGTCAGCCGCGAACTCTTCGTGCGCGTCACTAATCCTGAAACCGGCCTCGCTCCCGATCGCAGCAACTTCGACTTCTCGCAGATGAAGGAGCGCGACGGCCAGCCCGTTCCGTTCAGCTACGACTCCTGGCGCACCGCCAGCAACTGGTCGGTCGATGCGAGCTGGTGGCACAAAGACCCGCGCCAAACCACGCTCTCCGATCACATCCAGGCCTTTCTGATCGGCCAGGGAATCTCCACGTTTGTAGACCGCTATACCCTTGACGGCAAGCCACTAGCGGTACGCCACTCCACCGGCATGCTCGCCGCCACCACCGTCGCGGGCCTCGCCGCAACCCCCGGCGCCGATGAGAAAGCCTTCGTCGACGAACTCTGGCGCACGCCCATCCCCAACGGCGAGCAGCGCTACTTCGACGGCATGCTCTACCTCATGAGCTTCCTCCACGCCAGCGGAAACTTCCGCATCTCCGACTGGCAGCTCGGCACTCACTGATTCGCATCGCCGAGTTTCTTTCGCACGCCCGCTTAGCGTCTAATCTCTGCATGCGCTTCCCTCGCACGCTCGCACTCCTCTGCATACTCTTCACGGCCTCCGGCTGCCATCGCGCCTACGTCGTCCCGCAGACGCCGATGCCGGCCAACACCATCCTTCTCTCGCAGATGATGCGCCAACTCTCCGCGCAGCCCGGCTTCACCAACAAGCTCCTCGACCAGCTCGACAAGGGCGGCAACGCCGGCCCCGCGTTTTTGACTCCCAAACTCATCGACGAGCTGCGTAAGCGCATCCTCGGCTCCGACTGGCAGGGCCTCGACCGCTTTCCCGGCTGGGCCATGCGCGCGATCAATCCGACCGTGCGCGTTGTCGGCCACTTCGCCGGCAAGGATCAGAAGCTCGAAGACGCCTCAGCCGTCCACCCCGGCGCCCCGCTCTCCGCAGCGCAAACAAAGCAGTATCTCGACCTCGGCCCCTACGCGCTCGACCAAGCCGAGACCGTCTCGCTCGACCAACCCTCCACGCTCCCGCCCTTTACCACCGACGGCATCGTAACGAGCCTCGGCGCAGGCGTCACCCGCGGCGATGGCCCCAATGACCTCGCCGCCGAGCACGCTGAATCGCAGCGTCTCGCCGACGTTCTCAACCGTCTCGCCGCGAACAAACTCGAAGGGGCGCAGCCGTTCGCCGTCACTGCCGGCAACCACAGCGTCTCCACGCCTGAGCAACTCCTTACCGCGCTTGCCGACGAAGGCTACACCATCACTGTCGACGACGCGCGCTACTTCGCCAACTTCGCCCACCTCCACTACAACGGCGAAGACGTCATGGCTCCCTTCTACATCGACTCGCAGATCGTCGTCCCGCACTCCGGCGGCCGCCATCTCCTCGTCCCCGCCTCGCACGCCGAGTACGAATGGCATATCCATCCCTCCAACAGCAGCGCCCCGCACATCAACGCGGACATCTCCTACTACTTTGGCATCGACGGCAAAGCCGAGTGGCGCACCATGGACACCCTCGACCAGCCCTGGGTCCTCAAGCGCAACGCCCACGAATATGCCGGCGCGCAAGCTGTCGAGGTTACGCGCCTCGCTGGCCTGATGACGGTCGCCTACCTGCACCTGCATGCGGTACACCCAACGCTTCCCTTCAGCGGCTACTACGCGCTCGGCGTCTGCCAGGACGGCGTCTCCGCCATCGAGCGCAAGCTCACCGGCAACGTCACCCTCTTCCCCAACACCGCCGACGCCGCTTTCTTCAATGACTCTCGCGACTCCGAGATCAACGCGCTCATCGCCGCCATCCCCAAGGATCGCGACGGCGCAGACCCAGGCCCGGCGCGCATCTTCGGATCGTTACCCGTCGCACCCGGCGCCGATCCCGCAACCGCCTTCGACGCCGTCACCATCCCCGGCCTCGCTGACGACCTCAACCTCACCTACGTTGCATGGCGTAACGGTAACCTCGGTCGCTCCCACAGCCGCGTATTTTACGTAGCGCTCGGCATCGGCCTGCTCATCGCCGCGTACATCATTGTGCGCAATCGTCGCACTCCCTGATGCAACGAAGTCTGGGCGCATGTGCTCAAACTTCACGGGAGGTTCCACAAAACCATGGCAACCAAAAAGGCAATCAAGAAAGCAGCAACCAAAAAGTCTCCGGCAAAGAAGTCTTCCGCGAAGAAGTCGGGACGCAAGTACAGCTCCGGCGCCGGCAAGCAGGTCAAGACCGAAATGCACGAAATGCATCAGGGCAAGCTCAAGAGCGGCCGCAGCGGCAAGAAAGTCACCAACCCGAAGCAGGCAATAGCCATCGGTCTTTCCGAAGCCCGCAAGAAGGGCGAAAAAGTTCCCGAGAATCCCAACAAGTAACGAAAAGGGGCGGCCGCATCTCTGCGGCCTCCCCTTTTCCCTTGGCGAACAAAACTCTTACTGATCCACATCCGCACGCGCCCTGCTCACATGCAGGCCGCCCAACTCCGCATATTCGCGGCGTGATGACGGTATCGATGGCGCATACGACCGGTACACGCTGATGTGGAAGCAGGCCTGCTGGAACTCTTCTTCCACGTCAACTTTTCCAACCTGCATCAACGGCCGCAGATACGTCCGCATCCACGCAATCTCTTCGGTGTTCATATCGCGTTTGCCGAAGTCGATCGCTTCGCCGGTCAAGTGGGGAGAAGCCATCTCGCCGCCAACGCCCGCGGCATTCCCGTTGGTCCGCCGAAGCCGCACCTGGTATGCCACCGTCCGCACAGCCGAGTTCACCTGCAGCGGCTGATGGAAGCGCAAATAATATGCGCGCGCAATGTCTGCCGCAAAGCGCACTGTCCACGGTCGCGCGCAGCGGCGATCGCCCGCCAGCTCAGCATTCATATGCAGACTCATGCTCTCAGGAAAGTCCACCAGCATCCGCTCCGTGCGCATACGGCGAAGATCATCGTCATCCTGAATGCGGCTGAGACCTTCTTCATCCGCGATTAGGTTCTGATGCACAAGAATCTCTCGCGTGCCGCGCATGGGCGGTGGAACCACAAGCCGTCCATAACGGTAGAGACCAGGCAAGACCACAGGCTGTCCTGCCGCTTGGGCAAGCTCTTCGCGCGTGCCAGGAGGTATCTCGGTGTCAGCGGCCGTTGCCTCGGGCCCTGCCGTCGCGGTCAGCGGCGCTCCGACCAAGTCGGACGGCGCGCCCTGCTGGAAGGGAGCCGGCCCACGCTGCGCAGGCAATGCATCGACGCTAGCCGTCACTTCCGGTAGAGCGGAATCGCGCGACGCCAGCCGGCTCACCTTCTCGTCGGAATGGGCCACGCCGCTGGCATGGACTCGCGAGGCGCGAAAATCAGCAGCGTGCGCGTTCGTCTTTGCGACAACGTCCATCCGATCGTTGCCAGGACGTCGTTGGCCGCGCCGACGATGGCTGCTCGCTCGATGCATCGACGGCTGCGCGTCCCGCGCGGAACGCCTCTCCGCGGCACCCGCTCCGTGCGAGGACGCATTCTCCCTCACGGGCTCAAACCGAGCTGACCGGCCAGTTGACCGCCGGGTGCTGGCCGCTGGATCCTTGGACGAACTCGTCCGTCCGCCGTGCACACCCGTCGCGCGTGATTTTGTGCGATGCGTTACGAAGTGCGCCGTGGTGTAGCGAGGCGTGATTCGGCGAGCGTGCGGCGTATAGGTCTTCGCCAGCGCTTGACTGACCGCGCAGAACATCGCGAACGCTATCACTACGCTCCACACGGTAATCCACATCGCTGTGCGCGCAGCCTTCGTAGCGCGTGCGCCGTCTTCCGTTGGAGCGTGGCCCCACTGCGTCATCATCATTTCAAGTTTTTAAGGGGCCGCGAAGCCGCCGAGCTTCTTCAGCCTATCCCCAAGCCCCTCACCGCGGTAGTGCCGATTCGGATGCTCGCGGGTTAACCATCTTCACACTCGCCACTTCGAGCGCACAATTTTTCCTGGTTGGGCGATCCGTCGCCCTCACGTTACATTGGGTGAAGAACGGAGATTCAATTGATGACTCGCAACCAGCCTGCCGCTGATTCGCGCCAGACCTTCCGGCTTCCTCTTCATCGCAGCATGGTCACACACTCTCTCTCGCTGGGTGTTCTCGCCCTCTTGGCAGCCGCTACCCTTTGGCAACCGCGCGGTGCAGGGGCGCAGGCGCAACCAACTCCTGACTCAGTCGCCTTCTATGCGCAACGCGTCCAGCCAATCTTCGCCGGCCACTGCTACGGCTGCCACGGCGGCGCCAATCATCGCGGCCACTTCAGCCTCGCTACGCGCGCCGGCCTTCTGCGCGGAGGGATGGATGGCAGCGTCGTCGTTCCTGGAAACGCAGCCCAGTCCCTACTGGTTCGATTGATTCGCCACGAAGGACCGAAGGGCGACCCCATGCCAATGCCGCCACCCCCGCGTCACAAGCTCTCGGACGAAGACATTGCCACTATCACGCAGTGGATCCAGGCTGGCATGGCAATGCCTTCCGATCCGCCCAAACATTAAGAGCTAATACGCGCGCGGGTACATTCGCGACATGCGATCGTGCCATCCCAGGCCGTCGCCGTCCAGCAGCATCCACACCAGGCCCAGGCCCAACGGGCATGCAGCCAGCGCAGTCGAGATCAGTCTGCGGCGAATCGCCTTGCGCGACGGGTTGTTCTCGCGAAACGTGCAGAAGGCCATCCGCAGCATGCGCATTCCCGGCGTTACCTCATTCAACGTAAAGAACAGCAGTTGATAGATCACCGCGAAAAACAAAAAGGTTCCCGCAACAATTCCGCCCAACAGCGGAAGCGGCATCGGCTGCAGCGTTGGCCCCGCTATCTTGACGACCATGGCCGCGAAGCCCGCGAGGCCGGTGGCCACGCACAGTCCGTCGATCGTGGCAGCCAGTACTCGCCGCGTCACGGGCGCTGCATAGATCTGCTGATCCAGTTGCAACTGCGCCTCAAGATGCCGCGAAATCGTCGCGCTGGGCTCAGCCAGGTACCCGCCCAGCAGCATTCCCTGCCACTCCGGCGCCTCCGCAACGGCCGCAAGCTCCGGATCTGCAGAAATCTGCTCCGGCTCTACTTCGAAGATGCGCAGCTGCGGCTCTGGCGTGCCGTCGGCGAGCAACGGACCCTCCGCCAAACGTGGGCGGGCTTTGCGCGATGCGACCAGCTCCCTTGGAAATTCGATAATGTTGCCGGGAATCGATTGCGTCTCCAGCACCAGGTCAGGGAACTCCGGCGCCAGCCGAAACTCAATCTCCTCGTCCAGTTCCGCGAGTTCTTCCGCCGCAGCCTGGGTTCGTTGCGACGACGCGCGATAGCTCTCGCTGCGCGGCATCCACCCTGCTTCTTCCGGCAGCCGAACCTGCAAATCCGCCGGGGAGAAGTCGACGCTTGACTCCGCGCGCACTTTTCTCCTGGCACGCTGACTGTCCGCAGCATTTGTCGAGCCGCCTGCCGAGATATTCTCGCCGGGCTCAACAATCTCCAGCACTGGCAGCTCGCTGAACAAGGTCTCCGGACCGGCACTCAAATCCTGCGCTGGCTCATTCCACTGCTCAATCTCTTCCAGCAACTGCCGCTGCGCAGCGGCGACCGCCTTTGCATTGCGTGCGGCAACTTCGGCCTCCGCCTCGGCCCGCTCGGTGGCACGCTGCGCCTCGGCAGCCAGAAATTCCTTGTAGCTTAAGCTGTGTTCATACCGTGCTGCGACAGCTTCGCGCACACGGGAGGGATCCGGATGGCCTTCCGCGCGGGCAGCCTCGCGCCGCGCCTGCAGCCGAATCGCCGCCTGGGCTTCCGCCTGCTCGCGCCGCGCCTGCGCCTCGGGACTCTCCGCCACCGGCCGGCGGCTGCGATGCGCTGCCAACCGTTCTGCTGCCAGCTGCTTCAGCGCGGTCCCCTCCTCCGCCCCTGTCGGTTCATAGGGGTTGGAGGCTTCATCGCGTTGCGCCGCACCGCTCGTCATGGCTTCTTCCTCAAGTCTACAACCCAAATGCCGAATCTAAACCAGCGGCGGTCGGGAATCGTCTAATCTCAAGATAGTGGACGGTCTCATCCAAGCTCTCGGCACCAGCGATCCCAGCAGTCGCACCAGGCATCGTTTCCGGTGGCCTGGAAAGGTGCTTCGTCTCGTCCCTCTGTTCATAAGTACCACCCTCCTCGCTGCCGGTCACCAACATCTGCGTGCGCAGGCCGTAACCCCTGAGGAACCCCCCAGCGCTTCAGTCCCGAATCAGAGCATCCTACCCGGCTCTGCAGCCACGCCCCAACTCCCGCAAGCCCCCGGGCCGCAAACTCCCGACGACCAGACTCCCGATCTCTCCACCATTCCGCATGCGTCCCCGCTCCCACCCAACCAAGCGCCCGAAACTGCCGACATCGATAGCGATAATCCCCAGACCCGCCACGGCGACATCGGCTACGCCTCAGGCAACGTCGTTGTCACCTACGGCGATCACGTACTGCGTGCCGATTCGATCACCTACGACCACGCCAGCGATATCGTCACGGCCGAAGGTCACGTGGAGCTCACCGGCGGCAAGAACGACGAACACATCCTGGCCTCGCGTGCTGTCTACAACCTGCGCACGCAGACCGGCCAGTTCTTCCAGGTGCACGGCTCCGTTGGCCTGTTTCGCGCCGCCACCGAGCCAACCTTCAAGGCCACCAACGCAGGCATCGCCACCCCCAACAACACGGCGCGCCTTCCCGGCTATCAAACTTCCAACCCCTTCGTGTTCGAAGGCCGGCTAGTCCTCAAAACCGGGCCAACCGACTACACCATCTACGACGGCTGGGTCACCAGCTGCCTTCTGCCGCATCCCGACTGGCAGCTCGACGCCGGCAGGATTGCCCTCAACAGCGGTAAGGCAAAGGCCTCCAAGTCGACCTTCAAGCTGCTTGGGTTGCCCATGTTCTTCTTCCCCTACGTCACGCATCCGGTGGACAATCAACAGCGCCAGTCCGGCATCCTGATCCCGGAACTCGGCTACTCGAGCGCCAGCAAAAACACCGGCTCCAAGGGCATCACCATCGGCGAACAGCTTTACCTGGTGCTCGGCCGCTCTGCCGACCTCACCATCGGCTCGATCTATTACTCACTGCGCGGCTTCGCAGAGAATGGCACCTTCCGCTACAAAGGCTTTGGCGACAACTTCTTCAACGCCCACTTCTCCGCCCTGCAGGATCGCGGCTTCTATTCCCCCGGCGTCAATGCCGCAGGCCAGCCCGTGACCGTCTTCAACAACCAGGGCGGCGAGGACGTCACCTCCAGCTTCCGCCGTCAGCTCACACCCAACATCCGCGCCGTCGGTGACGCCGAGTACCTCAGCTCCTGGGTCTACCGCGAGGTCTTCACCTCCAACTTCAACCAGGCGGTCAGCACCGACATCACCTCCATCCTGTACCTCACGCAGCAGAAGGAAGGCTTCTCCCTCGATGCCCGCGTGGACCGCTACGAAGGCCTGAAAGTCGTGCAGACTGACTTCAGTCCCGCCGAAGAGGTGAAGATCTATCACGTCCCCTCAATCGACTTCACCGGCATGGACCACCCCATCCCAGGCACGCCCCTGTTCTGGAATGTCGCCGCCTCCACCGCAGGCCTCAAGCGCGTAGAGCCGGGGTTCGCCACCGCCGGCCTTACCTGGCGCCTCGATCTGCGTCCCGAGATCTCGCTTCCCCTGCGCTTTGACGGCTGGCATGTGATGGCCAGCGCCGCTGTTCGCGAGACGGCCTACACTCGTTCCCGGCAGACGCCCTACGGCAACAACGCCGTACCGGTCGAGAGCGACCAGGGCCTCAATCGCGCCGACGTCGACTTCCTCGTCGACATCCGCCCGCCGGCCCTCGAGCGCACGTTCACCGTTCCCGAACGCTGGCAGCACATCTTCGGGGATGAAGTTCGCCACACCATCGAGCCTGAGATTACCTATCGCGACACCCGCGGCATCGACAACTTCCTCAGCGTCCTGCGCTTCGACGACGTCGACCTGCAAAGCGATACCGACGAACTGCAGTACGGCGTCACTCAGCACCTCTACTTCAGGCCCCACGCCAAGGCTCCCGCAAAGCCCAAGCCCGGCTGCCCGGCCAAGCCCGTCATTCCCACCATCTCCGACACCGACACCGAAGCACCGGCCGTCGATACCCTCGATCCCGATGAGCGCGCCACCACCGACGCCAATGGAATCCCGAACGCCTCCGCCACCGCGCCCGACCAGCCATTGCGCACGCATCCGCGCAAGCCTGACCCCTGCGCTCCTGCCCCGTCGATTCCGCCGCAGCAGGAGTGGTTCAGCTGGATCCTCACCCAGAAGTTCTTCTTCGAGCCCACCTTCGGTAACGCCGTCATCGACGGGCGCCGCAACATCTTCACCACCACGCTGGACTTTTCCGGCATCGCCTTCCTCACGCAGCCGCGCAACATCTCGCCGCTCAAATCTCGCATGCGCTTCCGCACCTCCAGCCACGCCGACATCGAGTGGGACTTCGACTACGACACCGGCGCCAAGAAGTTCACCAGCTCCAACACCTACCTCGATCTCCACGAAGGCCGCATCTTCGGCGGATTCTCCTACGCGCTGCTCAATGCCCCGGGCAAAAACTACTCCGAGATCATCGACACCACCACCAACCAGGTCACCGGCATCACCGCCTCCGCCATCGCAAACTTCTCCCAGATGCGCGTGCTCTTCGGCTACGGCAAGCCCAGCGAGCCCGGGCTCTCCGCCGCGGGCTCAGCCGGGATCGACCTCAACATGGGCACCGCGCAGTACATCACCGTGCAGACCAACTACAACTGGAATTGCTGCGGCCTGTCTGTGGAGTACCGAAAGTACGATCTCGGCACCATCCGCGATGAAGGCGCCTACAGCTTCAACTTCACCCTCGCCAACATCGGCACCGCTGGCAACCTGCGCCGCGCCGCCTCGCTCTTCTAGCCACCGCGGCTAACCAATAGCCTCTGCGATAATCAAAGGTATTGTGCTTATCTCCAGCCGTCTGGCCACTCTCGTCCTCGCCTCATGCCTCGCTTCCTTTGGTTGTCACGCGCAAACTCCTGCCGCAACCAAGCTCGAAACCGGCGCCATCCTCCCCCCCGCCGTCGCCCATCGTGTAGAGATCCTGCTCCGCAACAAGGCCCAGCTGCCCCCCGCATCCACCATCACCATCGGTCCGGTGGAGCCTTCGGATGTCGCCGGCTTCCACACCATCAACGTCACCGTTACGGCTGAAGACAAGAGCTCGCATCCCATCAAGTTCCTGCTCTCCGACGATGGCAAGACCGTCGCCCAGTTCATCCGGTACGACATCTCCGCCGACCCCCGCACGATGGTCTCGGACGCCGGACGTCCTTCGCGCGGCGGCCCCACCTCCGCCCCCGTCGTCATCGTCAACTTCGATGACCTTGAGTGCCCGTTCTGCGCCCGTTTCCACGATAGCCTCTTCCCCGCCATCACCCAGCGCTACGGCGACAAGGTCCACATCGTCTACCGCGACTTTCCCCTCGATCAGCATCCCTGGGCGATGCGCGCCTCCGTCGACGTCAACTGCCTCGCTGCGCAGTCGCCCGCCGGCTACTGGAATCTCGTCGACTACATCCACCGCAACGCCGAAGACATCGGCTCCGACCCCAACGCCAAGCCCGATGATCCGAAAGCCGACGCCAAGCCCGACGCGCCCAAACACACCCTCGACCGCGCCAACGCCCAGCTCGACAGGCTAACCCGCGAGCAGGGCGCGCAGCAGAAGGTTGACGCCGTCAAGCTCGACGCCTGCATTGCCAAGCAGGATACCGCGGCCATCGAAGCCTCCAAGCAGCTCGGCACCACGCTCAACATCGAATCAACGCCCACCTACTTCATTAATGGCGAGAAATACGAAGGCGCGCTCCCGATCGACTACATCTTCGGCCAGATCGACGACGCCCTGCGCGCCGAAGGCGTGAGCCCGCCTCCACCCTACGTAACCCCCACACCTCCAGCCGAGCCCGCCACGCCGGCCCCCACAAAGGCCGCCCCGGGCAAATCGTAGAACCACAACTTTGGGTGCCCGGGTCCGAAGTTCCGGGCCCGGGCCTGGTTAACCCGCTGTCTCCTCCGCCGAACACGCGAAGCCCCTCGCCGTCCGCACAGGACCGCAGGACTCGGGTACTCTATGTGCATCCCAGGTCCCGGAGCCCCGCGCTGCATGGAAGTCCACGTCCCGCATGAACCCATCCACACCTGGCGCGACTTCGCCCTTCATCTCATCGTCGTTACGATCGGCCTTGTCATTGCACTCTCTCTGGAAGCGCTGGTGGAGCGCATCCATCAGCGCCACCTCCTCCACACTGCCGAGACCAATCTCCGCGTAGAGCTCCAGGACAACCGCGATCTCCTCGCCGGGGACGAACGTCAACTCGATCGCTCCGAGGTTGAGCTTCAGCAGGACATCGCGACCCTCATCGCCCGCAAATCCAACCCAGCCCTCGCCGAGCCGCTCAGCTTCAACTGGATGTGGAACGGGATGGAAGACTCCGCCTGGAACACCGCTCGCGATTCCGGCGCGCTCGCCCTCATGCCCTACAACACCACCCAGGGATGGTCCGTCATCTACGGCCAGCAGGGTGTCGTCAACGACCAGGCCCACGCCTACATCCTCGACATCTATCGGGCCAAGGCTCCCACCAGGGGCCGCCCCTTCGACCGGCTCACCCCGGCCCAACTCGATCAGTCCATCGCCGGCCTGCAGCAAGCCCTCGCCGACCTCGACCTGCTCCGCGACTTCTGCAAGTCCCTCGACAAGATCTACCAGCGCACCGGTACCCTCTAGCCCAAGGAGCCTGCCTCAATGGACGTCCACGCCCCCATGGAACCCATCCACACCTGGCGCGACATAGCGCTCCATCTCGGCATCGTCACCGTCGGCCTCTTCATCGCCCTCTCCCTCGAAGCCTTCGTCGAGCATCTGCACAACCGTCACCTCGTCGCCGAGGCCCGCGCCAACATCCGCGAGGAGCTCCAGATCAACCACAAAGCCGCGCAGGACGACATCGGCCGCATCCAGAAGGAAATCGACACCATCCAGGCCAACATCAACACCGTCCACCGTCTGCAAACCAACCCCAAAGACTTCCACGGCACCATCACCAACGCCATGTCCTTCGACTCGCTGAACGACGCCGCCTGGCGCACCGCCCGCGATACCGGCGCGCTCAGTTTTATGCCCTACAAAGAAGTCCAGCGCTACTCCGACCTCTACATGCTCGAAGACCTCGTGAACCAGAAGGCCATCAGCGCCGGCGAACAGAGCTTCCACGCCCAGATCCCCACCCTGATGGGCTACGACTTCGCCAGTATTCCTCCCGCGGAGCTCAACCAGATGCTGCGCGACAACGCCGCCGCCGAGATCGACTTCGTCACCCTCAAGCAGTTCCTCATCCAGCTCGACCAGGCCTACGTAGACGAACTCAAGCACTAGCCAGCCTCAAGCAGCAGCCGGGCCCCCGCACTCCCAGATCGATACAGGAGCCCTCATGCTCGACGTCCACCCACCCCACCATTCCACCCGCACCTGGTCTGACTTCTTCATCCATATCGCGACGATCTGCGTCGGCCTGCTCATCGCCATCGGCCTCGAACAATCCATCGAAGTTCTGCACCGCCATCACGAACGCATCGCCCTGCAAGCCGACCTGCGCACCGAGGCCACCAGCAACCGCCAGATCATCGCGCACGATCTCAACATGCGCAATCTCGAACCCTGGTTCGATCAAGCCGCCCAGGCAGCCGACGCAGCCGTTCCCACCCAAGGCAAAATTCATCTGGTTCTTCCCCAGCCTCCCTGTTTTCCAGGCTCCGTAGGCACCTCGAAGATGCGCTACTTCGCCCCTTCCGAGGCCGTCTGGACTACCGCCAAAGAGTCTGCCCTTGTCACCCTTCTTCCCGTCGAGCAGGCCCGCATGTACGCGCGCCTCGCGCACAACTACGAGTTGCTCGCTGCCAACCGCGAAGACGTCTACCGCAACTGCAGCGCTATCGCCGCCATGCAGCAGCGCTTCGCCCACTCCACCCCCGGCAGCACCAACCTCACCTGGACCATGACACCGGCGCAGGCCGACCGATTCGCCCAGGTTGCCTCCGACACCCGCAACGCCATCCAGGGCCTGTGCTTCCGGCTGCGCTGGTCCGATGTCTACGAGCGAAGGCGAGGTCAAAGCTGACGAACGCATGATGAAGATCGACCAGACGCGCTTCGAAGACCCACCCATGAACTAACACTGCTGCAATATCGCAGCCCACAGCGGCACAGACGCCTTAAAAATTACTTTCGTACCTTCCCTCGTCTCTTTTAATATGGGAGCAGAGGCTAACGAGCGATGAAAGAACATCCTCTGGCTGCTATCAAGGTCGCCGTCCTGATCGTCGCCATCGCAGCACATTTGCAGAGCGGCCCGGCCATCCTTGCTCAGCAGTCCAGCCCCTGGGGAACCGGCGTTGCCCTGCCGTCAGCCCCCGAGGCCCGCTCACCGTTCGTCCTCAGCGCTGTTACCGACCCGGCAACCGGCGAGTCCGCCTTCTCCTATCGCGGCAAACAAATCGCCCCAACCATGCGAACCGCGCCCGGTCGCCTCATCCGCGTGGTCTACCGAAATCACCTGACGGCTCACTCCCGTGAGATATGTGTGGACGGTCCTTGCACTAACATGACCAACCTCCATTTTCATGGTCTGCACGTCTCCCCTGACGCACCTCAGGATGATGCGATCTCGATGATGGCCATGCCCGGTCAGAGCCTGCGCTACTCCGTCGATATCCCGTCCTACGAGGCACCCGGCCTCTACTGGTACCACACTCATCCCCACGGCGAGAGCTACCAGCAATCGCTCGACGGCATGTCAGGAGCCATCGTGATCGACGGCATCGATCGCTACGTTCCCGACGTCCGTTCCATGAAGGAGCAGATTCTGATCCTGCGCGACGCCGTGCTCGATCTCCCCGGCACCGACAGCCACCAGATCCAGCAGCAAGTGGAGCTCAACCCCACTCTCTGCGGACCCGCAGCAGGCTCACCCGAGCGCGCCTTCACTGTCAACGGTGTTGTCCGTCCACGCATTCCAATCGCTCCCGGTGAACGCCAATTCTGGCGCATCGTCAACGCCTCGCCCGACCTCTACGCCGACCTCTCCCTCGACACACAGCAACTCCACGTTGTCGCCATCGACGGCATGCCCCTCGCCTATCACGACCCGCAGCACGCACAGGAAGCCTTCACCCACTTCCTCCTCTCGCCAGCCGGCCGACTGGAGCTGATCGTCACCGGCCCCTCCCCCGGTTCGCATGCATCGCTGCGCACCGCCTGCATTGATACCGGTTCCGACGGCGATCCGAATCCTGCCATGGTCCTCGCGGATCTCGACAACACCAACCAAAAAGCGTCACCGGGAAAGTTCACACCCTCAACTGCCGGCCCCGCCGTGCACAATGTCATACCGCCCGCAACGATCGCCCGAGTTGAGCAAGCAGACGCGAAGTTCACCGTCATCTTCACCGAAGACAAATCTGGGTTCTATATCAACGGCGAGAAATACTCTCCCATCGGTGACCCCATGCTTACCGTGAAGATCGGCGACTATCAACATTGGCTGGTGGTGAACAGCTCAAACGAAATGCACCCCTTCCACATCCACCAGGTCCACTTCCTGGTTTACGCCGTCAACGGAGACAAGCCGCCGACACAGAATTGGATGGACACCGTCAATGTGGCGCCGGGAGGCACGGTCGATCTGGTCATGGACTTCACCGACCCCGTCATTCGCGGGATGTCGCTTTTTCACTGCCACCTGCTGAAACACGAAGACAAGGGCATGATGGCAAAAATTCTGTTCCAGTAAGTGCGAAAGTGGTGGCGTGCATCCGGCTCTGAGTTCTCATTCTGATTTGTATTAAGTCGTTATAATGGAATAACTTACTGATTTCAATGAGGGGGCCGCGACCTGCTCGGATCACACAGCGAGACTTGCAAATTGTAAGGACCACCGAACACGGCAATCCTCAACAAGTACACTAGGAGGGTTGCGCGCACCCGCGCCGAATCCGCACTGGAGCTGTTCTTGAAGATCGTTCTTGCAGAAAAAGTCTCGCCCGCCACGCTCGCTATCTTGCAGAAAGAGCAGGGATGGAATGTCGTCACAGCTGACCAGATTGCGCCCGGCGCTTTGCCCGCCGAACTAGCAGATGCAGATGCCCTGATCGTTCGCTCCGCCGTTCAGGCGGACGCGGCCCTGCTCGCCGCCGCTCCCAAACTCCGCATCATCGGCCGCGCCGGCGTTGGCGTTGACAACATCGACGCAGCTGAGGCCACCCGCCGCGGCATCGTCGTCATGAACACGCCCGGAGCTAATGCGGTTGCAGTCGCTGAACTCACTCTGGGCCTCATGATCTCCATGTGCCGCGCAATTCCACGGGCCAACGCTTCTATGCATCAAGCCAAGTGGGATAAGAAATCCCTGCAGGGCTCTGAGCTCCGCGGCAAGACGCTCGGCATCATCGGCCTCGGCCGGATTGGCCTCGAAGTCGCTCGCCGCGCCCAGGCCTTTGGCATGGACGTAATCGGCTACGACCCGTTCATTGCCCCCGTCATTGCGCGCGAGAATCACGTCGCCCTGCTTTCTCTTGACGAAGTCCTCTCCGGTTCTGACTTTCTCTCGCTGCACGTAGGTCTCACGCCGCAGACGGAAGGCCTGATCAATCAAAAGTCCATCGCGCAGATGAAGAAGGGCGTACGCATTGTGAACTGCGCGCGCGGCGAGCTCATCGTCGACGAAGCGCTTGCCGCAGCTGTCCAGTCAGGCCAAGTCGCCGGCGCCGCGCTCGACGTCTTCCGCAATGAGCCGTTGAAGAACTCACCCTACTTCGGCATCGACAACGTCCTGCTGAGCCCGCACATCGCCGGGTCCACCGACGAGGCCCAGGAAGCCATCGGCATCCAGCTCGCCAACCAGGTCCGCGATTACCTCAAGCTCGGGGTAGTCCAGAATGCGGTCAACGTCGCCTCGCTTACCGAGGAGGAATACGCCGAAGTCTCGCCCTACATCGAGATGGCCGCACGCCTTGGCCAGCTCCTAGGCCACGCCAGCGGCTCCGGCATCCCCAACACTGCGCTGGGACACGTGGAAAGTATTTCCCTCACTTACAACGGCCGCCTCGCCGCTCTCAAGACCGACATGATCCGCAACGCCGCCATCGCAGGTGTGCTCCACGGAGCGGACGGGGTCAACCGCATCAATGCCTCCGCTGCGGCGGCTGAGCGGGGAATTCGTATCCAGGAAGATAAGCGCGAGCAGATCTCCGGGGGCACCGGCGCCACACTCCGCCTCACCCTGCACTGGACCCGCAAAGCAGCGGGCAGCCACGCCGAAAGCGGGACGGAAAGCGGCACCTGGACCGGTCTCGCCACCGTCCTGCACGGCCACTCACCGCGTCTGCTCAGCTATGATGGCATCGATATCGAGGCCGAGCTGGCCGGCACTCTGGTCATCATCCGCAACCAGGATGTTCCTGGCGTCATCGGCCGCATTGGCACGATTCTGGGTGAGGCCAAACTGAACATCGCCAGCTTCGCCCTGGGCCGCGCCAAACCCGTTCAACCATTAAGTTCGTCCTCCTCTTCGCGTGTTCCAGAAGGACATGCCCTTGCCGTCGTACAGCTGGATATCCCACAAACCGACGGTTCCACCTCCACTTCTCCCGAGCTCGAGCAGGCCTTGGCCGCCCTGCGCAAGGTCGACGCAATTACCAGCGTTCGCACCGTCGAACTCGGTAAGTTGTAAACTTATAAGACTGTGGCCTCTACTCCACAGCCCCAGGAATCCTCCCCGATGCCTATGTCTGTTCGCTCGTTTCGTACGCAGTTTGGTCTAACGTTTAGTATTCTTCTCGCGTCCTCGCTCGTTCTCATCGCCGGCTGCAATAAGGGCCCGCAGCAGGGCGTCGTCGCCACCGTTAACGGTCATCCGATCTTCCAGACCGACGTGGACAAAGCCTATACGGCACAGCTGGCCAGCAACCCGCAACAGCAGGTGCCCACGCCTGACCAGGCTGACTCGCTGCGGCTCAACATTATCCATGCGCTTATTCTCGACGCCATCATCGACCAGCGCGCCGCCAAGCAGGGCCTGACGGCGACTGATGCCGAAGTGGAGGCCAAACTGGCCGAGATGAAGGCTCCCTACACCGAGGAGCAGTTTCAGGCCAAACTGAAAGCCGCGAACCTCACTCTCGATGAACTGAAGCGCGACGTTCGCCGCAGCCTCACCCAGGAAAAGCTGCTCAACAAGGAGATCAACTCCCGGATCACTGTCACCGATTCGGATGTGCGGAACTACTACGACGCGCATAAGGCTGACTTCAACCTCATCGAGCCTACCTATCATCTCGCTCAGATTGTGGTTACCGATCAGGGCAACGCTCAGCCTGGCAACCTGCAGAACAACAAGGCTTCCAACGATGGTGACGCCCTCAAGAAGATCCAGGCCATCAAAAACCGCATCGACTCTGGCGAGGACTTTGGCGAGCTCGCTGCAAATTTCTCTGAGGACACACGGAACAACCAGAATGGCGGAGAGATGGGCTTCATCCCCGAGTCATCGCTGAAGACCAATCCCACCGTCTACGCCGCGATAACCAGGCTGAACGCCGGCCAGACTACCGACATCATTCCGCAGATTGATCCCAACACCCATAAACCTGTGGGCTACGCCATCTTCAAGCTGATCAGCAAGGATGCCGCCGGCCAGCGTCAGTATGACGACCCGCGCGTGCAGCAAAGCATCCGCCAGCAGCTTCACGACAGCCGCGCCCAACTACTGCAGGCTGCCTACCGCGAGATGTTGAGTGACCAGGCCAAGGTGGAGAACTTCTTCGCCGAGCAGGTCTTCAAACGCGGCGCACAGTAATACCGAAACAGGAGAACGAGCCACAATGAATCTGACCCTGCCAACACACCGAGCGTGGCTTCCTTTGTGTTCTCTCCTCGTTCTCTATCCGATTCTGGCAGGCTGCAGGCCCGCCACGCCACCACCGATGCCGCTGAACCAGCTCAACGCGCAACAGGTGCGCGGTCACGCTGTCTTTCAGGCAAGCTGCTCGCAGTGCCACGACGATCGTGACTCCGATGCGCTCCACGGTCCTCCGATGCTCGGCGTCTTCAAGCAGCAGTATCTGCCTAGCGGAGCTCCGGCGAACGATGACCGCGTTCGCGTCGTCATCATCCAGGGTCACGGCATGATGCCGGCGATCAACCTCGACTCGCAGGACACCCAGGACCTGATCGCGTACCTGCATACGCTGTAGAGGGGATCCATGACCATAGACGATCCTCAAACGCCACTCGCATCCTCTTCCACGCCGGCCCAGGATACCGACTTTGCCACGCGACATCTCCCGGGCACGCCTGCCGGCGAAGTCAAGGGCATGCTTCCCGGTATGGCCTTCATTGGGATGTACATGCTACTGCTGGCCATGCTAAACGCCTTCGCCGCGCTGCATGGCATCTATGGCAACGGTCTGCCGCGCTATGGGCTCTTTGGTATCTGCACCCTGATGGTGATTGGCGTCTTCGGCTTCCTTCGCCTCAGGCGCTGGGGCTGGGCCATTGTTGCCGCAGGCTTCCTTCTGCTCGCGGCCGGGGATTTCTACCTCTACGCGCACCAGCATGTAGGATTTCTACTCATCCGGGCACTCTTCAGCATCGTCTTCTTCCTCTACCTCAGCCGCACCGAGGTCCGCGAACGTCTTCGCTGACCGAGCGACGGACGCCTAAGCCCCCGTGACCTGCCTTCCCGGCATCGTCAGCACTCCCTTCTCAGCACGGCGGCTCTTCTTCCCAGCAATCCCCCTCCTTGTCTGGATCCCTGCGAAGTTCGAAGTGGATGCCAGCGTCCACAATGACGGGCGAAAACAGAACGGCGACGGACGCGAAGGCGAGCAGAAGGTCGGGAAACATAGCTGGTCTATCGACAGCAGCTGCGCAAACATGAGTCCGTGTCCGAAAGCGAGACAGCTGCGACCGACCGCCAACCGCATGCACTTCCTCACTGAAACCTCTACAATAAAGGTTCAGATGGCTCCGCTCCTTCAATCCGGTGGGCATTCCGACGCTCTGATCCAGATCGACCTCTCCCCACGCAAACCTGCCCCCAAGCCCGCCTGGCTCAAGGCGCGCGCGCCCATGGGCGAGACCTTCCACAATCTAAAAAAACTAGCCCGCGACCTCAATCTCCACACCGTCTGCGAGAGCGCTCACTGCCCGAACATCGGCGAGTGCTGGAATCACAAGACCGCCACGTTCATGATGCTCGGCAACCTTTGCACCCGCCGCTGCGGCTTCTGCGCGGTTCCAAAGGGCAAGCCCGAACCCATTGACCACGAAGAGCCGGCTCGCGTCGCCTACGCCATTGCCCAGCTCGGTCTCGCCCACGCGGTCATCACCAGTGTCAATCGCGACGACGACAACCTGGGCGCCGCGCAAGCCTTCGTCAGCGTCATCGCCGAGATCCGCCGCCAGGCACCCGGTTGCCGCGTCGAGGTGCTAACCCCCGACTTCCAGGGCGTCCCCGAAGCCCGCCGCATGGTCGTCGCCGCCCGCCCCGAGATCCTCAACCACAACATCGAGACCGTTCCGCGCCTTTACCGCGTAGCGAAATCCGGAGGCCGCTACGAGCGCTCGCTCGAATTCCTCGTCGAAGCCAAGCGCGAGTCAGCCACCCACACCCTCGGCCCTATCGTCACCAAGACTGGCATCATCGTTGGCATGGGCGAAGAGATGCACGAGCTCCTCGGAGTCTTCCGCGACCTCGCCGACCGTAAAGTCGACATCCTCACCATCGGCCAATACCTGCGTCCCTCACGCAATCATCTGGCCATGTCTCGCTTCTACACTCCGGACGAATTCGCCTTCCTCAAGCACGAAGCCCTGCAGATGGGTTTCCGCCACGTGGAGTCCGGCCCGCTCGTCCGCAGCAGCTACCATGCCCACGAGCAAGCGCAATCTACCGGCCTCGCGTAGTACAACTTCCCCCTGGCACTAACTCATCCGCCTAGAAGAAGCCCACCATCTACACCGGTAGGATGCAGGCCGTTGACCCTCAGCCGGCCGCGATCACCCGAACCTTCTCCACCTCTACCAGCGCCGAATAAAACGTAGCCCCGCCCCCGATATCCGTCAATCGCTCGCTCGTCAGCGCATTCACATTCGCGCCATCCTGACTCAGCTTCTGCCAGTCCAGCCGAGCCGCCACCACGCCCGCCGGCACCGTCTCCCCCACTCTCACGACCAGCGTAATTCGTCCCCGCGCATTCCACACCGACACGTCATCGCCAGACGTGACCCCGCGCGCAGCAGCGTCGGTCGGATGCATTTCCAGCAGCCCCGCCGTCTTCCGCTCCATCATGCGATGTCCAGGCAGATTCGCAAATGTCGAGTTCATAAAATTGTCAGCCTTCCGCGGCAAAAACTCCAGTGGAAACTTGCCCCGACCCTCGGACCCGTTGCGCGACTCAACCGGCGCTACCCACACCGGCACCGGTATCAACTCCGCGCGCCCGCTGGCATTCTTGAACCACACGCGCGAACTGAACGGCAGACTCTCACCGCGCTCATCCTCGGGCAATGACAGAGCCACATGCCCCTCTTTTTCCAACCGCTCCTTCGTCACACCCGTGAAGAATGGATGTTCCGTCTCGAGCGCCTGCGCAATCAATTCCTCTTCGCCATCCTCAAACTCCGCCTCACCCGGAAACATCAGCCGCCCCAGCTCGCCGAACATCCAAACATTCGACCGCGCCTCGCCCGGCGGCGCAACCGCCTGCTGCGAGATCTGCACAAACAGATGCCCATACGCGCCCATCACGTCCTTATGCTCAAGGAACGTCGTCGCCGGCAGCACCACATCTGCATAGTCGGCTGTATCGGTAAAGAACTGCTCATGCACCACCGTAAACAAACCCCCGCGCCGCAGCCCCTTCAGGACGCGCTCTGAATCCGGTGCTACCGTCGCCGCATTGCAGTTGTACACAAACAGCGCCTTCACCTTCGGATCGTCCTTCGCGTCGCTGCCCAGTTCCGTCAACGCCAGCCCCAACTCCGACATGTTCACAACCCGCGCTGCGCGACCCAGCGGACTCGCCTGCATCAACTCCGGCATCCGAAGTTTCGCCTCGTTGAACGGAAAGGCTCCACTCACCGACAGCAATAATCCGCCGCCCCGGTGCTTCCAGCTCCCCGTAATCAACGGCAGCATCGCCACCGCTCGCACCGCAGTGCCGCCGTTCTCACTGCGCTGAATTCCATAATTCAACCGAATCGCCGCGGCCCCGCGATCCTCGTTTCCTGCCTGCCCGTAAGCCTTCGCCAACCACTCAATGGTCTCCGCGGCAATCCCTGTCACCTCTGCCGCCCGGCTCGGCGAGTGCTCTCCGCGCAGCGCATGTGCGCGCAGGGCCTCTGCGCCCTCCGTGCACTCGCGCATATATTTGGCATCGTCATAGCCATCACGAAACAGCACATGCATGATCGCCAGCGCCAGCAGCCCATCAGTCCCGGGCCGAATCGCCAGGTGCTCATCCGCCAGGGCCGCCGTGCGCGTCCTGTATGGATCGATCACGACCAGCCGCGCACCCTTACGCCGAGCCTCTTCGATGAACGGCCACAGATGAATATTGTTCCCGTGAATATTCGCGCCCCAGGCGATGATCAATCCCGAGTGAGCAAAATCCTGCGGCGCCGTCCCCAGCCGCACCCCGTACACCTGCTTCAGCGCCTCACCCCCTGCGCTCGCGCAGATCGTCCGATCCAGCTGCGACGCGCCCAGCCGATGAAAAAATCTTCGATCCATCGACCCGTAGCCCAACTGACCAATCGTCCCCGCATAGCTATAGGGCAGCACACTCTCCGGCCCAAACTCTTCGGCCGTCGCCTTCAGCTTCTGCGCCACAAACTCCAGCGCCTCATCCCAGCTAATTCGCTCAAAGGCTTCGGCCTCGCGCCCCATGGGCAACGGCCCCTTGGCCACTCCTGCCTTTCGCCGCATCGGATACAGCAGCCGCTCTGGTGAGTACACGCGATCCAGATACCGGGCCACCTTACCGCACAAAAATCCACGCGTCACCGGGTGCGCCGGATCGCCTTGCACCTTTGTTGCACGCCCCGTTAGCGTATCCACCGTCACCAGCACGCCGCAAGAATCCGGGCAGTCATGCGTACACACCGCATGCACCGTCCTTGTCTTGGCCGAGGCATTTTCCGTCTTCGAAAAATCCTTGTTTGCACGCAGCTCAGGCATAGATATATTGTAGGCGTCACACCTCGAGTCCAGTTCCGTTTTCTTTTGCGAAACTCCGCTCACGTTACGACCTTGCGTCAAAGTTTTTGCCCTGGAGAGCCCATGAATCGCCTAGCCCTCGTTCTGCTCGTCTGCATGCCTCTCGCCGCAGTTGCACAGTCTTCCCCCACGCCCGAAGCCCAGGCCATCATCAAGGTCCTCAACAAATCCGCCGACGACTGGAATCGTGGCGACCTCGACGCCTTTGCCACAAGTTATAAGAACTCGCCCGACATTGTCTTCATGGGGCGCACCATCCAACACGGCTACGCGCAGATGCTTGGACGCTACAAAGCGGCCTACCCTGCCCCCGCCGCCATGGGCACGCTGAGCTTCACGCAACTCGCCGTGCAGCCGCTCGACGCCCGCTTCGCTACTGTCACCGGAACCTTCCACATTGAGCGGATCGCAGCCGGTGGTGGTAACGCCGACGGGTACTTCCTCCTCGTCGTCGAATCCACACCCGCCGGATGGAAGATCATCCGCGATTCCACTACGGTCATCCCTCCAACAACCAAATAGCTTCCTGCGGTACCCTTATTTCAGGATCCGCATGCCCTCCACATCTCTGCTCGAAGCCCGCGATCTCGTCAAAGACTTCGGCTCCACGCGCGTCATCCACGGCGTCTCCTTCGACATCATGCGCGGCGAAACCCTCGGCCTTGTCGGCGAGTCCGGCTCTGGTAAGAGCACCATCGCGCGCCTCCTGCTGCGTCTCATCGAGCCCACCAGCGGCAGCGTCCTCTTTCACGACAACGCAAGTTCTTCCAGCCCACGCTCCTATGATCTTCTCCACGTGAACGCACGCGAGATGCGCCGCATGCGCGGTCGTTTGTCCATTGTCTTTCAGGATCCCTACGCCGCGCTGAACCCGCGGATGTCCGTGCGCCAGATCTTATCCGAGCCCTTTGTCATCCACAACGAACAGCCACCGCTAGGCAGCAGCCGTGCACGAAACCTGGACGCGCGCCTCAACGAACTCCTTGTAGAGGTCGGCCTTGATCCCTCCGCGCTCCGCCGTTATCCTCACGAGTTCTCAGGCGGCCAGCGTCAGCGCATCAACATCGCGCGCGCCGTTGCGCTCCGCCCTGAATTCCTTGTTCTGGACGAACCCGTCAGCGCCCTCGATGTCTCCGTCGGCGCGCAAGTCATCAACCTGCTGCGCGATCTCCAGAAGCGATACGGCCTCACCTATCTCTTTATCTCGCACTCCATGCCGCTGGTGCGGTATCTCTGCCACCGCGTCGCCGTCATGCAGCACGGTCGTATCGTCGAAACCGGCACCTGGAGTGAGGTCTGCGACTCTCCCCGCGAACCCTACACACAGCAACTACTCGCCGCTACTCCCGAGCTCCCCGCGCTCGATCGGACGCGCACGAGCTAGGCTCCTGCGACTCCCTGTTTCTTCGCCTCCGCGTCACAGACATTCCGCAGATAATCCCACGAGTACAGCCCGGCCTCGTGCCCATCATTCCACTTGAACCGCACCGCATAGTTTCCCACCGGCGTCACCTCCACAGGACGCGGCGGCGCCTCATACATTGGCAACAATGACGCGGGTTTCGGCTTCACCACGCCCGGCGCACGTCCCTCCTTCTCTCGCTCTTCATGGCACGTTGCACAAGGACAAGCCGCACGCAACCACGCAAAGTTCCACGAGCTCCGGTGACCGTCCTTCCACTCGATCACCACGCCCGTCCCACCGCTTTTATCCACCTTCACCTTCGCCGGACGAATCGCGTCGCCCGTAAGTTTCGGACGCTCTTCGCCTCGCGCCTCGTCTTGGCTGACAATTCGAATGCCTTCGTGGCTCATCTTAAGTCCCCATCCTTTCGCTGACCGCTCTCAAGCGTGCGCCTGCTTCCAAAAGAAGTACCCGGCGATCGCGACCCCCGTCACGACCACAAACGCGCGCAGGACGTCGCCGTTCACGCGCCTCGCGAAGCGCGCACCAACCCATCCGCCGAAGGCCGCAAACACCATCGATAGCAAACAGAAGTGCCACACGATCGCTCCCTGGAAGATGAACGTAATGATCGCGCACAGATTCGAAAGCATCGCTGCCACGACCTTCAGCGCATTCAGAGAATGCATCTCCTCCATCCCAAACAGCGCGAGAATCGTCATCACCAGGAACCCCGCGCCCGCACCAAAGTAGCCAATATAAAAGCACACCGGAAACAGTGCGCACGCCAGCGGGAACCGCGGAATATATGGCTCGACATCCTCGCGCGTGGCTCGCCTCCGAATCCACTTCGAAACCGGCCCGCTGATGCCGAATATCACCGTCCCCACCAGGATCAGCCAGGGAATTAAATGCAGGAAAGTTCGCTGCGCGGTATGGAGCAGCACCTCCGCTCCACACACGCCACCCAGGACTGAGGTAATCGCGACCGCCGGCAGCAGATCCCTGCGCACATCTCCGCGCAGTGTCGCAACTGAGGTCACCTGCCCCGGCCACAGCGCCACCGTATTCGTAGCGTTCGCCTGCACCGGCAGCACACCCATCCCGAGCATTGCCGGAAATGATAAAAACGATCCTCCCCCGGCCATGGCATTCATTACGCCCGCGATCGTCGAAGCTACGACCAGCCAGATGTAGTTCAGATGTGGGATGTGGTCGAGAAACATGCTCTCTTCATTGTATTCGCCGGTTCGCTTGACCCTGATGACATACCGATCGACAGCGTTCAGCCGAGACCAGCCAGCTGCAGCGCCCGATCCGCCGTCTCCGCGACCAATAAAATCCCGCGATTGCCCCGCAGCATTCCCTCGCGATCGCAAACATCCAGGAAGGCCAGCATGGTGTCGTAGAAACCGGCCACATTCAACAGCACCACTGGCTTCGAGTGGATCTTCAACGTCTGCCACGCCAGCACCTCAAACATCTCCTCGAAGGTGCCGTACCCACCCGGAAGAATAATGAAGGCATCAGCTCGCTCCGCCATCAGCGCCTTGCGCGTGTGCATGGTGCTGGTCACATGCAACTCGCTCACGCCATCATGCGCGACCTCCAGATCCACGAGCACATGCGGAATGACTCCTACTACGTACCCGCCGGCAGCCAGCGCTCCATCGGCCACAGCGCCCATCAGCCCCGTCTTTCCACCGCCATAAATCAGCCCAATGCCGCGCTGCGCCAGGATGCGCCCCAGTTCATCCGCGACCGCGGCATACTCCGGCCTCGCCCCACTCGCGGACGCGCAAAACACCGCCACGCTCTTCTTTACGATCTGCTCATTCATGCACTCAGAATACAACTGCGCTCGCGGTATCATGACCTCGCACGCATTTCGATCTCGGGAAACCATCATGCGCCTTCGACAACTCTGCCTCGCACTCGTCACCACCATTCTCGCCACCGCTGGCTTCGCATTCTCTGCGTGCGCTCAAGACAAAGGCCAGCCTGGCCACTTCGACTTCTACCTCATGAACTTGTCCTGGTCGCCCGAATTCTGCTCCATCCAGGGCACCTCGCCCGAATGCGCAGCGCATCCCGGCTTCATCCTCCACGGCCTCTGGACGCAAAATAACGACGGCACCTACCCGGTCTTCTGTAGCGAAGAACCCGCCCCCGCCAATCTGGCGCAGAACCTCGACGTTACGCCCGATCTCGCACTCCTCCACCACGAGTGGGGCAAGCACGGAACCTGCTCCGGTGTGGGGCCGAAACGCTTCTTTGCCATGGAGCACCAGGCCTTCCACTCGCTGAAGATCCCACCACAGTTCCAGCACATCGATCACGAGATCAGCCTGACACCCAACGCGATCCTCGATCTCTTCGCGCAAGCGAATCCGGAGTTTCCGCGAGGGAGCATCCTGCTAAGTTGCGGCCGCAACCATCTCACCGCCATCGAAGCCTGCTTCAGCAAAGACCTCAAGCCCATCGCTTGCCAGGGCCTGCGCAGCTGCCGCGCCAACTCGGTAAAGATCACGCCACCAGCGTCGGCCCAGTAACTCGCGTTCGCAAAACTCATTGGCCTCACCCAAAGGTGAGGCCAACTATGCTTCCGAGGCCTTTCGACGATTTACCACATGCCCCAGGCGCGGCTAATGTAGTCGGTCAGAGTCATCGTGATCAGCACGATAAACAAGAAGAACCCCGCGCCAATCGTCATCTTGATCAGCCGCGACTGGTATGCCGCATGCATGAAGAACAGGATGACGATGCAAGCCTTGAAGCATGCAATGCCAAGTGCAATCACAGGATTGGCCCAGTTCAGATTGACATAAGCCGCGCCCACGGTGATGCCCGTGAACAGCAGCAAGGTCGCGAACACGTAGGTATATTGCAGCGGCGTCACAATGTGATGTTGCGCGTGCTCAGGGTTCGTCACATTGGTTGGATCGTTCGCGTCGGTATGAATACCTTGGTGGGCCATCATGTTTCCTTTGTCGTAGCGTCGACGTTTAGTGGAGCGGGTGGCGATTAATCAGATAGAGCAGCGGGAACAGAAACAACCAGACAATGTCGACGAAATGCCAGTAGAGCCCAAAGTTTTCTATAGGCGCCACATAGCCTGAACTGAAGTCTCCGCGATGAGCTCTCCACGTCAACCAGAACAGAAGAACGATTCCGATGATCATGTGTACGGCATGCATTCCTGTCATCGCGAAGTACAGGAAGAAGAAGATCTGCGTCTTCTGCGCCATGTCCGGAGCCAGCGGCTCTTCCTTGATTCCGTAACCAGCTGGGTTAGTAAACATCGAGATATTGAAGCTGTCCCCAGGAATGTGGTGCAGCTCATACTTCTCGTGATACTCGTCGTACTTGACCCCAAGGAAGATCAGGCCGAAAAAGGTGGTAAGCACCAACATGAGCACCAGAAGGCTTTTTCTGCGCATTTCGGCTGCCCACACGCCAACCGCCATGCAGAAGCCGGAAGAGATGAGCACCACGGTGTTGAATGCTCCCAGCGGTACACTCAGCTGATTCGAAGCCGCTGCAAAGGCCGGATAATACCAGTTGCGATACAGCAGGTACGCAAAGAACAAGCCGCCGAAGAACATGATTTCGGTCAGCAGGAACAGCCACATACCAAAGCTGCCCGCCTCGCGCTGCTGCTCCTCGGTCTCAAAATGATGCCGGTGCTGCGGCAGCGCCACGTGGTCGTGCTCGGCGTGGACATCAGCGTGATCGGTAGTCGCGAGTGCGCTATCCAACGGTCGTCACCTCGTTTTTCGTCTTGTTCTCGAGCCACTCATAGTCGTACGCTTCGTGGTCCATGATCGGGATCTCGATAAAGTTTTCGGTCAGTGGCGGCGATTGAATCTGCCACTCGAGGCCTGTAGCCTGCCAGGGATTGCTGCCGGCGATCGCGCCGTACTTCAGCGACCACGCCAGGTAGAGCATCGGCAGCATGTAGCCAACGCCGAGTACCGTCGCGCCCGCAGTCGACAGCACATTCAGTACCTGAAACTCCGGCGGATACGCATGGTACCGTCGCGGCATGCCGAGGTAGCCGAGAATAAACTGTGGCAGGAACGTCAGGTTGAAGCCGATGAACGTGGTCACTGCGGCCAGCTTCGAGAGCGACTCCGGATACATGCGCCCTGTCATCTTTGGCCACCAAAAATGCACGCCCGCAAGAAACGCCATCAGCATGCCGCCGACCATCACGAAATGGAAGTGGGCGACGATGAAGTACGTCTCGGTCAGGTGAATGTCCATGCCCAATGAGCCAAGAAATACGCCGGTAAGGCCGCCAATGGTGAATAATCCCATAAAGCCGAACGCATACAGCATCGGCGTCTCAAACGTGATGGACCCCTTCTGCAGCGTGAACGCCCAGTTGAAGATCTTGATCGCCGAAGGTACCGCGACCAGCATGGTCAAGAGCGAGAAAACGAGCGCGGAGTAGTTGGAGACACCCATGATGAACATGTGGTGCTCCCAAACAAAAAATCCGAATAACGCAATCGCCACCGAACTGAAGGCAACCGCCGTATATCCAAACACGCGCTTTCGACTGAACGTCGAAATTACCTCGGAGATCACACCCATGCCCGGCAAAATCATGATGTAGACGGCCGGATGGGAGTAGAACCAGAACAAATGCTGGAACAGCAGGGGATCGCCGCCCTTTGCTGGATCGAAGACGCCGATTCCGAACAACCTCTCCAGCGCAACCAGTACCAGCGTAATCGCCAGCACTGGCGTGCCCAGAACCATCAACAGCGAGGCGGCATAGTGCGACCACACGAACAGCGGCATACGGAACCAGGTCATACCCGGGCATCGCATGCGATGGATCGTAACGATGAAGTTCAGGCCCGTAAAGATTGAGCTGAAACCCGCGATGAAGATTGCAGTGGCTGCCGTAATCACGTGCGTGTTCAGATAATGCGTCGATAGAGGCGTGGTGAACGTCCAGCCAGTATCGACACCACCCAGCACCAGCGCCCCCAGCGTCAAACCACCACCAACCAGGTAGAGGTACCAGCTCAGCAAATTTATCTTCGGAAACGCCAGATCCTTCGCGCCCAGCATAATCGGGATCAGAAAGTTCCCCAATGTCGCTGGCACCGACGGCACCAGGAACAAGAACACCATGATGATGCCGTGCATCGTGAAGAACTTGTTGTACGTATCCGCAGCCACCAGGTCTGGCTGCGGCGTCAAGAGCTCCAGACGAATCAGGCCGGCAAACGCGCCACCGATAAAGAAGAAGAACGTGATCGAGATCAAGTATAGGATCGCGATCCGCTTGTGGTCACCCGTCAACAACCAACTCAACAAGCCGTGCTCATTGTTGATGTAATTGCGCTTGGGGATCTGCGCCGTGCTCTGGTCGGGCAGAGAGACGATGGTATTACCGATCGCAGCACTCATGGCTTCACCGTTTCCGTTGTGCCCTCTGAGGGCGTTGTTGGAGCTGCTTCCCCGCTTGTAGCTGTGACGAGCGTCTGCTGCACGCGGTAGTTCGATTGCATATTCTTTATAAATTCCACGAGGTCGATCAATCCGTCTTCGCTGATCTGCCCCTGATAGGTCGGCATGATCGGCGCAAAGCCGGCGGTCACATGTTCGGACGGGTTCAGAATCGCGTTTCGCAGGTAGGCGTCATCCACCAGGATCTGGCGTCCATCAGTCAGCGTCAGTTTGGAGCCATAGACGCCCGCAAGGCTTGGCCCTCGCGCCGCTGCCGTGCCGTTGTGGCAGGAGTTGCATCCCATGCTCGCAAACAGGCGCTCACCGTTCTGCGCCAGGCTCTGGCCGGAGTTCGACTGCTCGAGCCACTTCTTGTAGTCTCCAGGCGTCATTACCGTCACTTCGCCCACCATGCCGGAATGCTGCGTGCCGCAATACTGGGTGCAGAAGATGTGGTACGTTCCCACCTGCGTCGCCTCAAACCACACTGTCGAGTAGCGTCCGGGAATCACTTCGCGCTTGATGCGGAAGTCAGGAATCGAGAAGCTGTGGAACACATCCTGCGATATCATCGTTAGCTGAATCGGCTTGCCCGTGGGTACGTGCAGCGCATTGATCTCATGCTGACCGCCCGGATGCTCCGCCTTCCACATCCACTGCTTGCCCACGATATAGATGTTCATCGCATTCGTTGGTGGATCATAGATGCGGAAGTAAAGCAGCGCGCCCCAAACGAATGTCACCAGGAAAATCGCCAGCGGAATAATCGTCCACGTTGCTTCGAGCAACGTCGATCCTTCGATCTGCGTCGCGACCGGATTCTTCTCGCGGCGATAGCGGACCGAGAACACCAGCAGCAGGATCGCCACAAACGTCGTTCCAAAAATCGTTATTGCCACTAAAAAGAAGTACAACGCGTCGACATACGGCGCGATGCCGCTGGCCTCTGCCGGAAACAGCGCCGAAGCGTGAAGCCAGTGCACCAGAAATTGCCACAGTACTGGACTAAGTCCCATCGTTTAGCCTTTATCCATTTCACCAGACTTTTTTTTGCCCGGCTGAGATATGTCTTGTTCGCGCGCAAGCTGGATATCGCGTCGAAACATTAAAAAGATGAAGCCGCCCAGCGACGCTACCGTAACGATACCGCCAAGCTGTACGACACGCACAACCATTAGGGAATGCTTGTCCGTCTGCGGATCGTAGTGGTAGCAGTACGTCAGAATGTTCGCCACAGGCGATCCAATATGGTTTCCGGAAGCGTCTATGAGGCCCAGCAGTACGTCCTTCGGCGAGTACTCCACGCCCAGGTAATACTGCGCCAGCTTTCCCGCCGGGGTCGCAATCTCAATCGAGCTCGCGTGCGCGTACTGCGTCAGTCTGCCATCCGGTCCCGGAACCCGCACATAACCGAAGCCAACCGTCTTGGTGACCGCATCAATAGCCGGGGCTTGCCCAGTCAAATAATGCCAGCCAGCGGCTGTCTCCGGATGACCGTAGCGGCGCAGGTAGAACGCCTTCTTCTCCGCAGCCAGTTTTGGTGTCTCGGTTGGGTCGATGCTGATAATGACAATCTGAAAATCTTTGCCCGGCACCAGGTGCACCATCTCGAGCGCGCTGGTGAGCCCGTCCATCTCTTCCGAGCACAACATCGGGCAGTTGTAATACACCGTCGTCAGCACCGCGGGATGCTTGCCATCGAAGTACTTTGCCAGCGTCACCGGCTTACCTTCGTCGTCGACGAACGCCGCATCCAGAGGCAGTTGCGCATTCAGATGCTGCGTCACCTGCACCTTGCTCAACACCGTCGGCAGCTGGTCATTCAGATTCTCGCCCGCGGTCTTCTCGCCAGTGGCCGAGACCTGCGCACGTCCCTGCAGCGGCGCGGCCATCAGGCCAAGCGCGAGCGCGAACCCCATGAGGGTTGTCGTGCTGCGAGTTGTGCGTCTTGCAATCACGCTTTGCTGCTCCCCTTCGTCGAGCTCTACTGCTTGCCCTCGGAATGGTTGTACTCGTTCTTTTCTTCGCGAGCTTCGATGGTCTGAAGCTCATATCCTGTCCGTGCAAAGCCATCAGTCAGCGGAGCCGTAACCGTCGGTGCGCTCTCGCCAGCCATCAAAGCCGTTGTCTTCTGCGCTGTCGCCTGTGGCAGCCCGCGCTGCAGGATCAATTGCATGGCGCGATCGATCGGAATGCGAATCGCACCCGCAGGTAGGTCCTGCGCGCTGCTGTTGTAATTCAGCAGCAGATCTTCGCGTGCGTGCAGGTCGGCAAGATCCTGGTTGCCGTCGTCGGTCTCAAGCCGCGGCGTCGGGAATACCTGCGTCATCTGCGACAGCTCGCGCTGCTCCATAACCGCATTCGATGTCAGGTCTTCGCGCTTGTCACCACGCGGCGTCGCCCCTAGCGTTACAGGTTGCGAGTGCCACTTGTCTGGCTCGCCGTCGTGCTTCACCAGCGCGTAGTTGATCGCCTTGCCCATCGCGAAGCAGAAAAAGAAGAAAATAATGACGAAGCCCGACAAGCCCGCAAGAAACGTGATGATGCCGCCAACGCTGACATCCTCCGTCTCATAGCCCGGGTGTTCGCTGTCGAGTTTGGGCGAAGGGTGCGCCTGCACTCCTTCTGGCTGCCCCATGTCGTGTCCCTCAGTGTGCATGTTCAGGCTCCAAAAGCTCTTCCGTATGCGGATCGTTCACGTTGATCAACGGCCGCTTCTTCAGCTCCGTCAGATAGAACCACATCCAGACCGCAACCACCGAGATTGGCACGGTCACGTACGCCAAAATTCCAAAGTTGCCGGTGATGTGCAGGTTACTCGCCGCGTCCTTGAAGTTCGGCTCGATCAGCCAGAACATGTCGATCAACCGCGCGCCGATCATGAATGTGCACAGCCAGATCATCTTGTGCTTTGAGCGCTTGATGTCGCGCGACAGCAGCAGGCAGAAGGGAATGATCCAGTGGCAGATTACGTCGAGCGAGCAAATTACCCACCATCCGCCATGGATGCGATGCAGGTACCAGGGAATCTCGTCGGGTACATTGCCTGACCAGATAATCAGGAATTCGGCAAAGGTCAGATAGATGTTCAGCATCGTGAAGGCGAATGCCAGCTTGCCTAGATCGTGCTGCTCAGTGATTCGGAACATTGTCTTCATCGGTTCATAGCGCGAGAGCAGCACCAGCGTGAGAATGCCAAGCGCCAGCACCCCGTACCCCTGTGCCACCAGGAACTGCAGCCCATATACCGACGAGTACCACGTCACATCCAGCGACTTCACAAACAAAATCACGAAGTCGGTCATCAGAATCACGTAGAACAGAATGAACGGCCCGGAAAGATTTTCAAACCGGACCCTCCACTTGTCGAAGCTAACGAGTGTTCCGGCCGCCGGATCGTTATCCCGCTGCACCGACCAGCGATTCAAGATCGTAATGACCAACGCCATCAGCCCGAGCACGATCGCCGCCTGCACCACGGCCGAGGTCGGATTGAGCATCGCGTGTTTGGAATTCGCCGTCAGCTGCTGTTCCTGCGTCATGAAGCCGTTCTTGTAGGCCCACAACGTCGCCGCTGGATTCGGGAATGCCGCCCACTGATACAGATGCTTCATCAGCAGCAGCACCGGCAGCAGCATCACGATGACCACCCAGATCGTGCGTGTCATTGCCTCCAGTGGGCGTCTCAGAATCTGTCCCCACTTGCCACCCGACACATATTGCACCATCAGGAACGCCAGCGCTCCGCCCGTGAAGTTGAAGCATGTCATGTAGCCCATCAGGTACGCGCGCAGCAGGTGCTCCTTGCCGCCTGGAACAAATAAGAAGACCAGCGAGATCACCCCGAAGACGACGGCCACAATCGCCGCGCGCGTGCGCCACGTCAGAACGACGTCGGGTGCTGCCAGGACAGCAGGCAGCGCGCGCGCGCCGCGGTGTGCCTGTCCCAGCGTCAAATCCGCTCCGTGATGTTCGTTTGCCATTTCCATGCGTCAGTCGCCTTCAATCTCGTAGTTACGTTTTTCCTGATGCCTGTCCTAGTACGGCTTGCCATACGGCGTGCCGTTAGAAACCGGAGCGGTGGGTTCACCGCCAGAGTCCCGCTGGCCTGAGTTTTGTGTCGCGCCCTGTCCATAGTGCGCGCCCGCGCCGGATGGAGGCGTCCCCATCGGCTGTCCCGGAATCCCATTATCTTCATTGTTCGGCGTGCCGTAGACCGCGGTCGAAGGCAGGCCCCATGGATCCGCAAAGCCATTCGGCATTCCAAGGTCATGCGCGATCGCGTGCAGATCTTCAACATGCGCGTCGCCTGCGACATCGCTTGGCTTCGCATCCTGGCTCAACTGCAGTGCACGGATATACGCAGCCACGGCCCAGCGATCTTCCGGCGTAAGCTGCGCGGAATAATCCGGCATCGCTCCGTACCCGTTCGTCATCACCGCAAAGAAGTGGCCCAGCGGCGCGCTGCGCAGACGGTCCGTGTGGAAGTTTCCCGCCGGACGATACCCGCGCTGCACAATCATTCCTTCGCCATTGCCCACCCGTGAGTGGCACGGCGTGCAATAGATGTTGTAGCGCTCCTGGCCGCGTTGCAGCGTCGCAGCATTGAGCGGAATCGGCAGACCGTCGCCCTCTTTGCCGTTCTCAATGCCGGTGTACAGGTACGCGTCTTCATCCATCTGACTCCGCGCCACGGTGTTCTCCACCTGCGGACGCGCCGACCGACCATCGGCGAAAAATGATGTCCCGCGCTGAGGAATAAACTTCGGCTGATTCTGCATGTCCTGCCGGCAGCCCGCCAGCACCAGCGTCGCCGCCATCGCACTCGCAGCAACACCTGCACGCACAACCCGCCCGCATCTCATATCTCGCATTTCGTATCTCACTAGTGGTCGACCTCCACAACGGAGACCGGCGCAAATTGCTCCAGAAATACCCGTGTCGCGACCGGTTCAAACCGTGGGTCATTCGACTCCAGGCACAAAAAGAACTTATCCGTCGTCGCTCCGCTCGCAAAGTTCGGGGCATTGAACAGCGGATGATACAGCTGCGGCAATCCATTCAGCGCAATCATGCCGAACGCCGCCGAAAGGCCTGCAAACAGAATCGTCATCTCGTATGCCGGAACCACAAATGCCGGCCAGCTGAACAGCGGCATCGCGCGAATGTTCAGCGGATAGCCCCACACATTCACCCAAATCTCGAGCAGAGCTCCCGTCGTCAATCCGCATAGCCCGCCCAGCAGGCATAGCAGCGGCACGCGCGTTTTGTGGAACCGCAGCGCCTCCGCAGCTTGTTCCACCGGATACGGCGTGTAGCACTCCATCCGGCGATAGCCTGCACGGTGTGCCATCTCGGTCGCGTGCACCAGCTCACTCGGCGTATTGAACTCGGCCAACAGACCGTACACTCCCTCGCGTGGCGGCATTAGAGCGCCTCCTCAACAACAACATCGGCCTTGGCGCCACCCGGACGCACCTTCGTCTGTGGCAGCATCATTCGGATCTCAGACATCGGAATCATGGGTGCGAACCGAGCGAACAGCAGGAACAGTGTGGTGAACAGTCCCCACGTTCCAATGAACAGCATGTAGTCCCACTTGGTCGCGCGGTACGTTCCCCAGCTCGAAGGCAGATAGTCGCGGTACAGACTCGTCACAACAATCACGAACCGCTCGAACCACATACCGATGTTCACTACGAACGACAGGAAGAACAGGTAGCCCACATTTACGCGCAGTTTCCGGCTCCACAGCGTCGTCAGCGGAATCGCAATATTCGTCAGAATCAAAATCCAGTACGCCCAGCCCATCGGCCCGAACATACGGTTCCACATCATGAAAAACTCCCAGTGGCTCGCCGAGTACCAGCTCATGAACACTTCCATGCCATACCCGTAGGCCACAATCGATCCCGTCGCCAACATGACCTTCGCCATATTGTCCAGGTGGCGCAGCGTCACCAAATCTTCCAGGTGATAGAACTTGCGGATCGGAATCGCCAGCGTCAGCACCATCGCGAAGCCCGAATACACGGCGCCGGCAACGAAGTAAGGCGGGAAGATCGTCGTGTGCCACCCGGCCATGGCCGCGACCGCGAAATCGAAGCTGATCGTCGTGTGCACCGAAAGCACCAGCGGCGTGCTCAATCCTGCCAGCAGCAGCGAAGCCGACTCATACCGGATCCAGTGCCGCGTCGACCCACGCCAGCCGAGCGACAGAATTCCATAAATGTACTTCGCGAGCGGCAACTTCGCGCGGTCACGAAGCGTGCCCAGATCCGGCACCATGCCGATGTACCAGAACACCACCGAAATCGTCGCGTACGTCGACACCGCGAATACGTCCCACGCCAGTGGGCTGCGGAACTGCGGCCACACGTTCATCGAGTTCGGATACGGTAGCAGCCAGTAACCGAGCCATGGACGTCCAATGTGCAGCAGCGGGAACATGCCGGCGCAGACCACGGCAAAGATCGTCATCGCTTCCGCGAATCGGTTGATCGAGTTGCGCCATGTCTGTTTGAACAGCAGCAGAATCGCAGAGATCAGCGTGCCCGCATGGCCAATACCAATCCACCATACGAAGTTGATAATCGCAAATCCCCACGCCCCCGGAATCGTGATACCCCAGATTCCGACGCCCTTCAGCACCAGCCACGTCACCGCGATCACAACACCCATCGCTACGGTCGCCGCCAGGAACAGTCCGCCCATCCACGCGACCGGTGTGTTCGACGTCAGCACGATGCCCGCAATCTTCTGCGTCACGCTCTTGAACGTGTGTCCCGGCGCGATGACCGCGTACTCGCCGGTGCGCGGGTCAGTCATCGGATCAACGATTTCAGGTACGGGTCCCTTGGTAGCCATTAGGCAAGCTCCGCATTCGGGTTGATGACGCCAGCGGTATACGTCGTTCGCGGGCGGTAGTTCAGATCGGCAAGCACCTGGTAGTCACGCTCTTCGGCCTTGCGTTGCACCACGCGCGACTTCGGATCATTCAGGTTGCCGAAGACGATCGCATCGGTCGGGCATGCCTGCTGGCAAGCCGTCAGAATCTCTCCATCCTCAATCGCGCGATTGTTCTTATCGGCCTCGATCTTCACCGCCTCGATGCGCTGGATGCAATAGCTGCACTTCTCCATCACACCGCGTGACCGCACCGAGACATCGGGATTGCGCATGAACTTCAAGCTCTCCGTGTCGTAATCTGAGTACAGCAGGAAGTTAAACCGGCGCACCTTATACGGGCAGTTGTTCGAGCAATATCTCGTCCCAACGCAACGGTTGTACACCATCGTGTTGATGCCTTCAGGCGTGTGTACCGTCGCGCCCACAGGACAAACCTGCTCGCAACCTGCGCTCTCGCAGTGCTGGCAAAGCATCGGCTGGAAGTGTGCCGACGGCGCATGCAGATCGCCCTCAAAGTACGTATCGATGCGCATCCACTGCATGATGCGGCCAATCTTCACCTGCTCGCGACCGACCACCGGAATGTTGTTCTCCGCGTAGCAGCTCACCACGCACGCATTGCAGCCCACGCAGGAGTTCAGATCAATCGACATCCCCCACTTGTTCTGCAGCACCTTGCCAGCGCTGACCTCTTCGATATGGTCATAGCGCCAGTTGTCCGGCCAGAAGCTCTCCTCATGTGGGACCGCCTCGCCCTGCGGGTTGTATCCAACCTTGTTTACCAGCGTGCCGTTCGAATCCTTCGTGCCCGTGTGCGCGAAGTCCGGATTCTTAATCGCCTCTTCATAGGTCGCGTAGCGGATGATCGACCGCTCCATCGCCTCGTGTCCCGCCAGCGAGTACGTGCCGTCTTTATCCGACTCTGGATGCTCCAGGTCGCGCTGCGCAAATGACCCGCGATGCTCGATGTTGTGCACCTTCGTGACGCAAAGATCATACGTCCCGTGACCGCGCGCAATCGTCAGGCCATTTGCCGCCAGCGGTGCATCGGTCGTCCGCAGCGTGTACGCATTGAACCCGACACCTGCAGCCACGCGCCCAGCTTCCGCGCGCCGTCCCAGTCCGAGATGCACCGTCACCACATCGTTCGGATGGCCAGGCGACATCAGCACCGGAGTAATGATCTTGCGGCCGTTGAGCGTCAGCTCGATCGCTTCATTCTCCTCGATGCCCAGCTTGCCCATCAGGTCCATGTTCATGAGCGCGGCATTATCCCAGCTCATGTTCGTAACCTGCCGAGGCAATTCCTGCAGCCAGCCATTGTTTCCGTAGCGGCCGTCATACACCGAAGCATCCGGCTTGAAGCTTATCTCGATCCCGCTGCCCGCCGTCGCAGGAGTTGTCACTCCACCCTTCGGCGCGCCCAGCGTCTTCGGCGTGAATGCCGTGTTCGCAATCCAGCCATCATGCAACGCCTTGCGCCATGCCAATTCGAATGGAGTGTTAGCCGCAGCCAATCCCAACGCAGCCTTCGAGGCTTGATCCGGCGACACGCTGGTCGCGCCCTTCGCCGTTCCGCCAGCCTCCGAAGCCGCACCACCGCCGCCCACCAGATACGTCTTCGCGTTCGCCAGCACCACGTTGTACGCGCTCACCGACGGGTCCAGCAGCGTCTGCAACACGTCATGCGCGCTCTTGCCCGCATACAACGGCTCAATCATTGGTTGCACAATCGAGATCGTGCCGTCAGACGCTCGCGCATCCGACCAGCTCTCCAGGTAATGCGCCTTGTTGATGTGCCACGTCGAGTAGAAGCCCGTCTCATCCACATGCGAGCCCAGGTGCACCGAGTTAGGCACTTTGTTGAACGCAACCTCAAACGACAGATCGGCCGGAGCGTTGTACAGCGGGTTGACGCCCAGCATCACCAGCCACTGCACCTTGCCCGCGTTCATGTCCGCAACCAGCGCCTTCAAATCCGATACATGTTCAGTCGGCAACGGCACCACCGTCTCCGTGTAGAAGACCGTCTTGCCCACCGCGCCCTGCGATCCGTTCACCGTCAGCGCAGCCGTGTGCGCCGCCTGCGAGCTCTGCGGTCCAACCACCACCGCAAACCGTCCGCCCGACTTCTTGATGTCCGCTGTGACAGCAGCCAGAAACTTCTGCGCCTCAGGATCGCTCAGCGTCGAGTTTCCACCTGCCAGCGCATTCGCAAACTGATCGATCTCACTAGGCTTCAGCGCCAACCGATGCTCAGCCTTGAAGCCGGTCACCGTCGGCATCGTCTCCACGACGTACAGCCGATTCATCGGCTTGTCTTTATCAAACCGATGCCGCTCCGCCCACGCCGCCGACATCGGCAGGAATCCCGGGAATCCAATCCCACCCAAGAAGTCGGCGTCCAGCGCGAGGATCACATCCGCATCCTCGAGCTTGTGCTGCGTGTCGTAATAATCTCCAAACGCAGCCTTCGACGCCGCACGTCCCGCATCCTGGTTCACCGGCTCGTACTGCACCAGCTTCGCCTGCGGATACTTCGCCTGCACCGCCTTCCACTGCGCAGCCAGCGTCGGCGACGTCACGGTCTCCGACAGGAACACCACGCCCTCACCCGTCTTCGTCCCCGCAACCGCCTTCGCGAACTGCTCCTGGAATTCGTTGAAGCCTGCCTGCTCACCGCGGAAGCGCGGGAACTGCGACCGGTCCGGATCATACAAATCCAGCAGCGACGCCTGCGTGAACGCGTCCGACTTGCCCTTCACAATCGGGTGCTCTGGATTGCCCTCGAGCTTGATTGGCCGGAATGCATCCGACTTCACCAGCACCGGTATCGCGCCCGTCGGAAACGGGTGCGCGGTAGCAAAGAACATTGGTTTGCCCAGCACCAGGTCTTCGGGCTGCTTCACGTATGGAAATATCTGTTCATCCGGTTGCTTGGTGCAACCTGCCAGACCGGCCAGCGCAAAGCTTGCGCCCATGACCTTCAGGAATCCACGCCGCGAAACAGAGTCGACCCACTCACCGGCCGAAGCCTGCCGCGGGAACTCCTCCTGCATCAATTCCTGGAACGCAGGTGTATCGGCCAGCTCGTCCAGGCTCTTCCAATAGCGCTTGCCACTCTTGCCATCGAGCTTCGCCCGCACCTCGGCCAGCGTCATCTTTGCCGGCGCAATCGCCGTCACCACCTGCGCCTGTTTCTCTCCTGCCATCGCCTGCTCGATTTCCATTCGTGTCTCGTTCATCGGTGGCACACCTCACAGCTGGACAGCTCGTTGGCCGTGCGGATGTGGTACTGCTTCATCAAGTAATGACCCAGCTCATCCTGGCTGGTGAACTTCACGTAGTTGAGTGGCATCGGAATCGCAGGAGAGCTCGCCACACCCTGCACCCCGCCAGGCCCAGTCGGAATCCCCACCGGATTGCTCACCTGCGCCACATGCGGATTGTTGGAAGCCGGATCGCTGTTCACGCACCCGACCTGCTGCGCCGTTGGTCCGGCCGCACCCGTCGGCGCGCACCACACTGGCTTGTCGCTCGAAGGCGCGGCCCACGCCATGTTGTAAATCTCGGAGGCCGGCCGCAGGTTTACCGCAGGATTCCGGTGGCAGTTCAAACACCACTCCATCTGCAGCGAGTTCTGCTCATACATCAGCGGCATCTCGTCCACGCGTCCATGACAGCTCGCGCACCCAATGCCCTTGTTCACATGAATCTCGTGGTTGAAATACACAAAGTCCGGCAGATCATGCACCTTGATCCACTGGATCGACGCCCCCGTCGCCCAGCTCTGCCGTACCGGCTCCAAGAGCTGCGCATTCGTCCAGATCTGCGAATGGCAGTTCATACACGTCTTCGTCGGCGGAATGCCCGCGTACGAGCTCTTCTCCACCGACACATGACAATACTGACACTGCAGCCCCAGCCCTTCGACATGGTGCTTGTGGCTGAAAGGTACTGGCTGGTCCGGACGCTGTCCCTGCCTGGTCACCCACGGCGACCGCTGCAAGCTGTTCAGCGTCACCCCGAGTGCGATGACAATCAAGCCCGACAGCACCAGGCTTGCGCGAGCCAAGGCATTTGAGCTGCGGTCAAATACTTGCGCCATGAATCCGTTCCTGCTTCCTCTGCGTCAGAAAACCACTGTTGAGGTTGATGACTTCGTCTTTGCGGGTGGACAACTGGAACTCAACTTCAGCCGACATTCTGCTTGTCTGCGGCTACGAGTTTTTTCAAAATCTGAGTATAACAGCCGCAAATAAAAGATGTGACCTCTATCACTTCTCCTTCAATCGATACATGGGAATTTGGTCGCTTATCGATCAAACGTTGCGCCGTGTCCTGCTTTTTCTTATCCTTTCTGGCCCCGTCGAAACGCCTGCACCAAACTTCTAACTAAGCCCCTTTGCGCGGAAGGCCCCCCTTGGTCGCCCCGCTGCGCCTTCTTGTCTTCCCCAACCACGTTCTGGATCGTCCCGCCCGACAGGTTCTGCGCCTATCATTCTCCTCATGCCCCGTCCCTCAGGCCGCACCCGCAAGCTACCCTACGACCCCGCCGAGGCCGTAGCCGCACTCTCAGCCGCAGATCCGAAACTCGCCAAGCTCATCGCCCGCGCCGGCCCATTCACCCCTCGGCTCGCAACGCAACAATCCCCGTTCGAAGCCCTCACCGAATCCATCATCTATCAGCAACTCCACGGCAAGGCTGCTGCCGCCATCCACGCCCGCCTGATCGCCGGCTTCCAACCTATGCCCACGCTTTCACCCATCCACCCCTCACCCCAGCAGATCCTCGACGTCCCTACCCAGGAACTCCGCGCCGCCGGCCTCTCCGCCAACAAGACCCTCGCCCTCCGCGACCTCGCCGCCAAAACCCTCGACGGCACCGTCCCCACCCTGGCGCGCATTCGCCGCATGGACGACCAGGCCATCATCGACCACCTCACCCAGGTCCGCGGCATCGGCAAGTGGACTGTCGAGATGTTCCTCATCTTCCGCCTCGGTCGCCCCGACGTCTTCCCCACCACCGACTACGGCGTCCGCAAAGGCTTCGCCCTCACCTTCCAGGGCCTCAAGCCCTCCGCCAAGATCACTCCTGACCTCCTACCTAAACCCGACGTCATGGAGCGCCGCGCCAAAAAATGGACGCCTTGGCGCTCGGTCGCCGCCTGGTATCTCTGGCGTGCCTGCGACCTCGCTGCCGGCCGCCCCACGCAACCCGAGTAACCGCTCTACGCCTTAGCGTCTCGAGCACCAGCCCGGAACATCGCATACAGAAAGAAGCAGCTCACCAACAGCAGCGTGAGCGGCAGCGGCCGATAGAAACCTAACCACGCAACACCCCGCAATCCGATGCCATGCGTCACCAGCCATGGTCCCACATGCTCAAATTGGTGCGACGTCGCCACCGTAGCCACAAGACTCAGCACGATGGCCGCTCGTCCCATCCACCGGCTGTTGGAAGTCAGCAGTGCCACCGCCGGAAACATCAGGAGCAATAACCGCGTGTCATACTGCCGGTGATAAATCGGCAGGAAACCCAAGGCTGCAGCCGCCGCCAGCGCCATCAAATTCCGCTCCTGTGTTCTCGCAAACCTACCGTCACCCGCGACACGCTCCTTCACCGGCCGCATCACGCCATACACCCACGCTCCCAGCAGCGGCACGAACACGGCGTACGCGGCCAGGTTATAAAACCGCGGCACATCACGCACCAGGCTGAACACGGCCTGCAGACTGGCAATCGCCGGCGCCTCCCCATTGGTCGGACCCGGATCGCTCGCGTTACCCGGCGCCCCAATCCCCACCAGGTTCGTATGCAGCTCCTGCGGCCAGTGTGCCGACGCTGGATGGTGCGACGCAAGCAACATCCCCGGCACCATCAAGATCAACGTCAGCATCAGCGTCTCCAGCGCGCGCCGACGGAACATCCGCACAGCCTCGCCCTTCTCTTCACCCCGCGAAGCCAGCAGGAAAAACAGCCACACCAGCGCTCCCACATGCGGTTTGAACGTAAGGCTCACCGCAAACGCCGCCACACCGAGCCACGCAAACCGCCCGTGCAGAAAGCACCACACCGCAATTACCGCCAGACTGATCGACATCATCGCCGGCTGCCCCAGCATAATCAACATCGTGCTCGTCGCCACAAACCCCGCAAGCACGCATTGCACCACCCGCGAATACTTTCCCTCACATAAGTCGGCCACGCACACAGCCGCACAACAGAAAAGTGCAATCCCAATCCACGACCAGATCGCACACGCCACGCCAAACGGCAGAAGCGCCAGCGGAATCACCAGGAACAGCGCCGACGGCGGGTAGTTGGCATTGAATGGCCGGAACGGCCGAAGGTCCGAAGGGTCGCCTCCATGCTGCAAAAATTCCCTCTGGATCTGCGCAGAATCGTACGGATCGCAGTCATCGATCAGGCAGCGCGCGCTGCTGTACACCGGCTTGAAATCGAACGCCTGCAGCGTCGCCTTCTGGTTCTGATACCCGCGCACCGCGAAAAATAAGCAACCGAGCAGCACCACATACAGGCCACCAAAACTGCGCGGTCGCTTGGACGCTCGAATCCCGGAAGCTTGACCGGTCGCGCTAATCGCGGACGCATGAATCATTGGCAATGAAGGATCACCCTACCTACAACTCTATGACATGTCCGCGCAACCCCGCTTAGCAGCTCAACTACCAACACATCTTTGTCCGCAAGGAAACTCTTCCCAAAACAGTTCCTGCGATCGGTCAGAGCTCCTTGCTATCCTGAAAACACGCTGCCAGCAGAGCGCACGCCGCTGCCTTCCGGCAGACGTGTGTACCACCAACCAGATCGCAGGGGGGCCGTTGCAACTCATTCGCAGATTCCGCATTCCGGCTCTCTTCTGCGCCCTGGCCGTCCTCGTCTGCGAACTCGTCAGCCGCCCCTTCGTCGCCATGGGCGTCGCCGACGACTGGCCCTACATCGTCTCCGCCCGCACCCTCGCCGCCACCGGTCACATCGTCTACAACGGATGGGCCGCCCCCATCCTCGGCTGGCAACTCTATGCGGGCGCTGCGTTCATCAGGCTCTTCGGCCCATCCTTCACCGCCGTCCGCATGAGCACGTTGCTCATCTCCATGACGACAGCCTTCGTCATCCAGCGCATCCTCGTTCGGCTCGGCATCTCAGAATTCAACGCCACCCTTGGCACGCTCGCCCTCGTCCTCTCGCCTCTCTACCTCATGCTGTCGGTCACCTTCATGACGGACATCTTCGGCCTCTTCGCCGTTGTCCTCTGTCTCTACGGCTGCCTCCGCGCCCTCCAGGCACCGACAGCGCGCACCATCATCGTCTGGCTCATCTTCGCCGTCATCACCAACGCTATCGGTGGAACCTCCCGTCAGATCGCCTGGCTCGGCATCCTCGTCATGGTTCCCTCCACCCTCTGGCTTCTACGAGCCCAACGCCGCGACCTTCCAGCACAACGCCTCATCGCCGGCGCCACTGCCAACCTCCTCAGCATCCTCTTCATATTCGCCGTCCTCCACTGGTTCGCCCTCCAGCCCTACACCCTTCCCGAACACATCTTCGTGGCCTCGAACTCCGCCGCCCACACCCTCGCGGCCATCCTCTATTTCTTCCTCGACCTTCCCTTCCTCCTTGTCCCCCTCGTCGTACTGTTTCTGCCCGAGATGCGCAAAAGCCACTCGCGCGTTCTCGCCATGATCGCCGCCATCACTGCCGGCTATCTCCTCCTCGCGTTCCTCTGGAGACACTCCCACCCCAACCTTCTCCTCGAACCCACCCTGCGTGATTGGGTCGGCGTCTACGGCATATTTGAAGGTGGCAACCTCCAGGGCACGCCCCCGGTCTTCCTTGGCACGCTCGCCCGCATCTTCCTCACCATCGCCTCGCTCGGCGGCCTGCTCGGCTTCATCGCCTCTCTCGCCAGCTCCCGCCTACCCGACGTCACCACGCCCACCTTCCCCTCCCTCACCTGGAAGCAACTCACCATCCTCCTTCTCCCCTTCAGCCTCGCCTACACTCTTCTCCTCATCCCCCGCGCCGCCGGCAGCGTCATTTACGATCGCTATGCCCTCAGCCTGCTCGTCATCGCGATCATCTTCCTCGTCCGCTACTACCAACAGAAAATCCATTCCCGCCTTCCCCGCATCACTATCCTCTTCATCGCTGCCATCGCCGCCTACGGCATCGCGACCACGCATAATCTCTTCTCGCTCTATCGCGCTCGCGTCGCCCTCGCCTCCGAGCTCCAGCACGCCAACATCCCCGACACCTCCGTCGACTACGGCTGGGAGTACAACATCGGCGTCGAGCTCCAGCACGCAAACCACCTCAACGAACCCACCATTGTCGTGCCCGCCGACGCTTACGTCTCTCAGCCGCCCCTCCCCGACACCACCTGCCCCATGCACAGTGCCGAGCTCACTCCGCACCTCAAGCCCCTCTACGGCCTCTCCTTCTATCCCAACAGCTGCTACGGCCTCGCGCCTTTCGCTCCCGCGCAATACTCCCGCTGGCTCGCCTCCACCCCCGGCACCCTCTACATCGTCCGCTACACCCCGCCACCGAAGCCCTGACTCTCCTGTCCGTCATTCGCAACCTCGCGGTCCCAACGCTTGCTATCCTGACAGCATCTGAACTGCCGGCAACCTCTCTCACCCTCAACGGACGCATCCGCATCGCGCAGGAGACTCATTGCAACTCGTCCACAGACTCCGGATCCCGGCCCTCTCCTGCGCTCTCGCCGTCCTCCTCTGCGAACTCATCGCCCACCCCCACGTCAGCATCGGTGTAGCCGACGACGGCCCCTACATCCTCATGGCCCGCACCCTCGCCGCCACCGGTCACGTCGTCTACAACGGATGGGCCGCCCCCATGCTCGGCTTCCAGCTTTACCTCGCAGCCACCCTGGTCAAGCTCTTCGGTTTCTCCTTCACCATCGTCCGCAGCTCCTCCATCCTGGTCGCCATGGGTACGGCCCTTCTTTTCCAGCGCACGCTGGTCCTCACCAACATCTCCGAACGCAACGCCACCATCGGAACTCTTGCCCTGGTGCTCTCGCCGCTCTATCTCATGCTCTCGTCCACGTTCATGACAGACATCTTCGGCCTCTTCGCCATCATTGTCTGCCTCTACGGCTGCCTCCATGCCCTCCGCGCCCGATCCGACCGCGCCACCATCGCATGGCTTTGCTTCGCCGTTACCACCAATACCCTTTGCGGCACCTCGAGACAAATTGCATGGCTTGGTGTCCTTGTCATGCTTCCCTCCACCCTATGGTTGCTTCGCTCCCGCCGTCGAGTTCTACTCGCCGGTTCTGCCGCAACCCTCCTCGGCGCACTCTTCATCTTCGCCTGCCTGCATTGGCTCAAGCACCAGCCCTACATCGTCCCCGAGCAGCTGATTCCCAAATCCATCCATGAACCCGGGGTTGCAAAAACACTCGCGTTCTTCCTGCTCGACGCTCCCTTCCTTCTTCTTCCACTCTTCGCCCTCTTCCTCCCTGTTTTATGGAGGCGCAATCGCTTCTCCATCGCCGTCGTACTCGCGATCTCCGTCGCCTATACGCTGATCAGCTTTCGTCACGGTTATCCCTTCTTGATGGAGCCGCTCGCGGGTGACTGGGTCAATCCACAAGGAATCTACGACAGTAGTCATCTGCAAGGCATCCCCCCCACCTTTCTAGCCCCCTGGGTGCGCCTGCTGCTGACAATCGCATCCCTAGGCGGTCTGTTAGGTCTCATTGCCTCCTTCTTCATCAGCCGACCACCCGCACTCGCAGCCGAGCTTCCAAAAGCGATTTCCTGGCAACAACTCACAACCCTTCTCGTGCCCTTTGCCAGTGCATATTTTCTGCTTCTCCTTCCTCGCACGGCAGACAATACGCTCTTCGATCGCTACCTGCTCCCGCTCATCGCCATTGCGCCGTTCTTCTTGCTTCGCTACTACCAGGAAACAATTCGTCCTCACATCCCGGCCGCCGGCGCTCTCCTGGTCCTCGTCATGGCCGCCTACGGTGTCACCAACACCCACAACCAGTTCTCCTTCTACCGCGCACGCGCAGCCCTCGCCGCCGAGCTCAGCACCGCTGGTATCCCGGACACCTCCGTCGACAGCGGCTGGGAGCACAACCTCGATGTTGAACTCCAGTACGCCAAACACATCAACTTCCCCACCATCGTCGTTCCTGCGCGCGCCTATACCGCTACCCCACTACCACCCCTCGCCATCTGCCAGACCTTCTGGAATGACTACACGCCCCACATCCATGCCCTCTACGGCATTGCCTACGACCGCAACGCCTGCTACGGTCCCGCACCCTTCGCCCCCGTCCACTACTCCCGCTGGCCCTACCGCACGCCCGGCACCCTCTACGTCGTCCGCTACACGCCTTCCGCCAAACCCTAGACCATCCCGTCCGCTTGCTACCCTGTAGCCACAGAGCGTTTCTCTGCATGCTGCATCTGACCAACTCACCGCTCTTCTCCGGAGGCTGATTGCAACTCGCCCGCAAGTTCCGTATTCCGGCTCTCTTCTGCGCATTGGCCGTGCTCCTCTGCGAACTCGTCAGCCGTCCCTACGCCAACATGGGCATCTCCGACGACGGCCCCTACATCCTCATGGCTCAGACCCTGGCCTCCACCGGACACATCGTCTACAACGGATGGGCAGCCGCCATGATCGGCTGGCAACTCTACATCGGCGCTGCGTTCATTAAGCTCTTCGGCTTCTCTTTCACCATCGTGCGCATGAGCACGCTCTTCGTAGCCCTGGTCACCGCTTTTCTTCTGCAGCGTACCCTCGTCCGCTCCGGCATCACCGAGCGAAACGCGGTCGTGGCTACCCTCGCCCTGGCTCTCTCTCCGCTCTACCTCCTGCTCTCCGTCACCTACATGAGCGACATCTTTGGCCTATTTGCCATGCTCATCTGTCTCTACGGCTGCCTCCGCGCTCTGCAGTCTGCGACGCCAAACGCCACGATCTTCTGGCTATGCTTCGCTGTCGCTACCAATGCCGTCTTCGGAACTGCGCGCCAGATCGCGTGGCTCGGCGTTCTCGTCATGGTCCCCTCCACCCTCTGGCTGCTTCGTTCCCAGCGCCGAGTCCTGATCGCCGGCTCCGTCGCCACCCTTGCCGGAGCGCTCTCCATCTACGCCTGCATGCAATGGCTCAACCGTCAGCCCTACGTTCTCCCACCACAGCCCCTTCCACATACCTTCTCGTACATCGCCAGCTTTCTCGAGCTGACATATTTCCTTCTCGCGATTCCCTTCCTTCTGCTTCCCATCGTCGCCATCTTTCTTCCCAGCCTGCGCAAAAGTCGTCCTGCGGTTATCGGTCTCCTCGCACTCATCGTCCTGGGCTATCTGTTCCTCGGCATCTACCCAAGCCACTTGCGCGGTAGATTTCCGTTGGAGCCAACCCTAGGTAGCGGAGGCAATTGGATCGGTGTACACGGAATCCACGAAGGTCATCAGCTCCACGGCGATCCACCCCTGTTTCTCAACATCCCCGCGCAGGCATTGATCACCCTCGTCTGCTTCGGAGGATTACTCGCGATTGCCGTTTCCCTACTTCATTTTTGCCGCCTCCGTCCTCATCACCCCTCAGCGTCAACGCCATCCACCCAGGACGTCTCGTGGAAACAGCTCGGCGCCCTTCTTGCGCCGTTCGCCCTCGCGTACATCGTTCTTCTGATTCCCCGCACCGCGACGGGCTGGATCTACGATCGCTACACGCTGGAGCTAGGCGTAGTCGCCCTCATTTGCCTGGTCCGCTACTACCAGGAGCAGATTCAGCCGCGCATTCCCGTCCTCGGCATCGCCCTCGTTGCGACGATGGCCATCATCGGTATCGCCATCACGCATAATCACTTTTCGCTCTACCGCGCTCGCATCGCACTCGCCGACGAGCTCCACGCCAGCGGAATTCCGGACACCTCCGTCGACAACGGCTTTGAGCAAAACTTCATCGTTGAGCTCCAACACGCCGACCACATCAACGACAAAACGATCGTCTTCCCCTCCACCGCCTACATCCCCACGCCTCCTCTTCCAGCCACCACCTGTTCGATGTTCTGGCACGACAAGACCCCCCACATCAATCCAATCTACGGCGTTTCCTTCGACCCCAACGCCTGCTACGGACCTGCCCCCTTCGCCCCCGTCCACTACTCTCGCTGGCCCTTCCGCACCTCCGGCGCTATCTATATCGTCCGCTACACGCCAACCTCTCTTCCCTGACCGGTTGCTATCCTGTTAGCGCGGTGCGGCCCTGCTGCATCGCTTGATCTGCGCAACGTTTCATCCTTGCCAGGAGGCTTATTGCAACTTGTCCGCAGGTTCCGCATCCCAGCTCTGCTCTGCTCCGTTGCTGTGCTCCTCTGCGAACTGATCAGCTGTCCTTACACCACGATGGGTGTCGGCGATGACGGGCCCTACATCCTGATGGCGCGCACCCTCGCCACCACTGGCCACATCGTCTACAACGGATGGGCCTCGCCCATGCTCACCTGCCAACTCTATCTCGGCGCCGCCTTCATTAAGCTCTTCGGCTTCTCGTTCACCACCGTCCGCATGAGCACCCTGCTGGTCGCCGTAGTCATGGCCTTCCTTCTTCAGCGCACCCTCGTCCGCGCCGGCATCAACGAGCGCAACGCGACCCTCGGCACACTTGCCCTTGTCCTTTCCCCGATGTATCTCATGCTCTCCGTTACCTTCATGAGCGACATCACCGGGCTCTTCGCCATCCTCGTCTGCCTCTACGGCTGTCTCCGCGCCCTACAGTCCACCACCGATCGCTCCACCATCGCGTGGCTATGCTTCGCCATCGCTACTAATGTTCTTTTTGGTACCTCGCGCCAGATAGCCTGGCTTGGCAGCCTCGTCATGGTCCCTTCCACGCTGTGGTTGCTTCGGTCTCGGCGTCGCGTTTTGATTGCCGGAGCCGCCGCCACCCTGGCCGGAGTACTCTCCATCTTCGCCTGTATGCAGTGGCTCAAACACCAGCGCTATATCATCCCGGTTCCACTGCTCGTCAGTCCCTTCCCACTGAAGCAGGCATTCGGCCAACTCGGCTTGCTCCTTCTGGACAGCCCGTTCCTCATCCTTCCGATCATTGCCCTGTTCCTTCCCGAGGTGCGCAAGAGTCGCCCCCGCATCATCGCTGCCCTCTCCGTTCTGCTTCTGGGCTTTCTCTTTCTCGCCACCTACCCTAGCCACCTTCGCGGCTACTTCAGTCCTCTGCTGGAGCCAACAGGCGGCCTGGGTAGTTGGGTTACGGTGCATGGAATCATTGAAGTCTTCGTCCTGCCGGGGAGGGCGCCACTATTCCTCAGCCCTGCCGTACAAGTGGTCCTGACCATCGCCTCGCTCGGTGGTCTGCTCGGCCTACTTCTCTCGCTCGTCCGATCGGTGCCTCCTCTTGTTTCTTCCCCGGGCACCTCATGGAGGCAGCTCGCTTTACTGGTCGCTCCCTTCTCCGCCGCATACTGCCTGCTTCTCTTTGCGAATACCGGTACTTCCCACATAATCTACGATCGCTACGCGCTTGGCCTTCTGGTGGCCGCACTGCCATGTCTCGTCCGCTATTACCAGGAGCGCATCCAACCACGGCTGCCGACCGTCACCATCCTTCTCATCGCCATCATGGCCGCTTACGCCATAGCCTCGACGCATAATACCTTCGCCCTTGCTCGCGCTCGGGTTGCGCTTGCCAATGAGCTCCAGGCCGCCGGCCTGCCTGACACCTCTTTCAACGGCAGTTGGGAGACCAACCTCGACGTCGAACTCCGCCACGCGGACCACATCAACAATCCCCAGCTAGGCACGCCGGAAGATGGCTACACCCCTGTCGCTCCGCCTCCTGCTGGCCCTTGTCAGATGTCCTGGTACGACAAGACCCCCCACATTCACCCGCTCTACAGCGTCTCCTTCGACCCCGACGCCTGCTACGGCCCCGCACCCTTCGCACCCGTCCACTACTCCCGCTGGCCGTACCGAACGCCCGGTACCCTCTACGTCGTGCGGTATGTATCTCCTTCAAAAGACTAGGTGCGCCCGATCGCGCGCCAACGGCTTGTATCCTGAATAGACGATGGTTGCAACACGCAAGTCAGCCTCAACGACCGCCCCTCCGCAACGTTATCTCTGCGTCCACGGCCATTTCTACCAGCCGCCGCGCGAGAACCCCTGGCTTGAAACCGTTGAACTCCAGGAATCCGCCGCTCCCTATCACGACTGGAACGAGCGCATTACCTCCGAGTGCTACGCCCCCAACGGCGCCTCCCGCATCGTCAACGACGAGCATCAGATCATCCGCATCGTCAACAACTACGCACGCATGAGCTTCAACTTCGGGCCCACCCTGCTCAGCTGGCTCGAAGACTTTGCTCCCCGCACCTACCGCATGATCCAGGACGCCGACCAGGCCAGCGCCACGCTCTATTCCAACCATGGCTCCGCGCTCGCCCAGGTCTACAACCACGTCATCATGCCGCTCGCCTCTGAGCGCGACGCCCGCACCCAGATCCGCTGGGGCATCGCCGACTTCGAGCACCGCTTCGGCCGCAAGCCCGAGGGCATGTGGCTCGCCGAAACCGCTGTCTCCCGTTCCGTCCTCGACCTCCTCGCCCAGGAGCGCATCCAGTTCACCGTCCTCGCTCCCCACCAGGCTGCGCGCGTCAGCAAGCTCTCCACCGCCGCCTCCACAGAACCGGGTGCCCCATCTTCGCCGTCGGTCCCATCGTCGGCTAAGGTGGGAGAAGCCTCCGCGGATTCAGAATGGATCGAAACCCCCGACGCCACCGTCGATCCCACCCGCCCGTACCTCGTCAAGCTCGACAACGGACGCTCCATCGCCGTCTTCTTCTACGATGGCCCACCCTCCCGGGCCATCGCCTTTGAAGGTCTCCTCAACGATGGCGAAACCTTTGCCCGCCGTCTCCTCTCCAACTTCAACCCCGACAAGCCAGCCTCCGAACCCCAGCTCGTCCACGTTGCCACCGACGGCGAATCCTACGGCCATCACCACAAACACGGCGAGATGGCCCTCAGCTACGCCCTCAACTACATCAAAGACAACAACCTCGCGCGCCTCACCAACTACGGCGAGTTCCTCGACAAATTCCCTCCCACCTGGGAGGCCGAAGTCGTCGACAACACCTCCTGGTCCTGCGCCCACGGCGTCGAGCGCTGGCGCTCCGACTGCGGCTGCAGCAGCCGCTCCGACTGGAATCAGCGCTGGCGCGGCCCCCTTCGCGAAGCCCTCGATCTCCTTCGCGATCGCACCGCACCCCTCGCCGAAGCTGTCGCCAAGCCCCTCCTCAAAGATCTCTGGGCCGCTCGCGACGCCTACATCCACGTCATCCTCGATCGCTCCTCGGACAACCTCGATCGCTTCTTCGCAGCCCACGCCACACGCGCCCTCACGGCTGCCGAACGCATCACTGTCTTCGAGCTCCTCGAACTCGAACGCCACACCCAGCTCATGTACACCTCCTGCGGCTGGTTCTTCGACGACATCTCCGGCATCGAAACAGTCCAGATCATCGCCTACGCCGGACGAGTCATTCAGCTTGCCGCCAAGCTCTTCACTGATCCAGCTCTCTTCACCTCTCCCGGCCTCTCGATCCGCTCAGCTTACGAACTTGAAGCCGACTTCCTTGAGATCCTCGCCCGCGCCGAGAGCAACGATCCCGACGCCGGCACCGGCGCCGACGTCTACCGCCGCTTCGTCAACGCCGGCCGCCTCGACCTCGAAAGCGTTGGCGCCCACTACGCCATCAGCTCCATGTTCCGCAGCTATCCCGACGCCGGCAACATCTTCTGCTTCGACGTCCATCGCCACTCCTACGACGTCATGACCTCGGGCCGCGGTCGCTTCGCAGTCGGTCGTGCCACCCTTTGCTCCCGCATCACCGAGGAGTGCGAAGACATCTGCTTCGCCGTCCTTCACCTCGGCGACCAGAACCTCTCCGCCGCCGTCAAACGCTACACCCCGCAGGACGCCGCCGCCTGGGGAACCTTCATCACCAACGCGCGCAACTCCATTCGCCACGCCAATCTTCCCGAGCTCATTCGCTTCATCGACGGCTACTTCGACTCCACCCTCTACTCACTTACCTCGCTCTTCGCCGACGAGCAGCACCGCATCCTGCAGAGCATCCTCAACCAGACCCTCTCCGAAGTTGAAGGCTCACTCATCCGCATCTACAACGAGCACGCCACCCTCCTCGACTTCCTCGCCGACGCCAACGTCGCCGCACCCCCCGCCCTCGCTCTCACCGCCAGCTTCGCCATCAACGCCAGCCTCCGCCGCTTCCTCGAAGCCGACACCTTCGACTCCGCCGAGATCGCTCGCCTGTTGCACCGTGCCGAAGTCGATCACGTCGCCCTCGACAACGATCTCCTCAGCTACACCGCCGACAAGCGTATGAAGCGCGCCATGGTTCGCCTCGAAGCAGCCGCCGAACAGCAAGCCCCGCAAAATATCTCTGTGCTTCACGAAACCCTAGCCATCGCCGAGTCCCTCCGCACGCTCCCCATGGAAGTCAACCTCTGGCAGGCGCAGAATATCTGGAATGACCTCCTGCGTCGCTCCGACGCCACCTACTGGTCGCGCGAGTGGCGCGAAGGCTTCCGTAAAGTAGGCCTCGCCCTCAAAATCTCCGTCGACGACCTCGTCATCGACCTCGGCGTCCGCGCCTTCTAGCTCCCACCTAGTGCGCCGGCTTTTGCAACACCGCGCCCAGCGGCACCGGCGTCCCAAAATCCGGGAGCCCATCTTTCCCGAATGTAAACTTCTGAATCCGCGGCGACCGCATCCCTCCACACCCCTGCCCTGCCTCGGGATTCGCGTGATAAATAATCCACTCCTGCTTTCCATCCGGAGACTGGAAGAACCCGTTGTGTCCCGGCGAATACGCATGCGCCGCAGAGTCCGTACTCAGCAGCGGATGATCAATCTTCGTCCAGCTCTTCGCATCCAGCGGATCCGCATGGCTATCGGCCTCAATCGCTCCCAGCGAATAGAAATCAGTCCAGCACCCTGACGCCGAATACACAATGAACATCTTCTTCCCATGCGCCAAAAACTCCGGCCCCTCATTGACATCCACATGCCGCCCCGGCAGGTCGCCATGCTTCTCCCAGTCATACGTTGGCTGCGAGATCAACGTGCGCGGCGAATCAATCGTCTGCGGATCTTTCATGTGCGCAATAAACAAATCCTGCTCGCCGTCCGTCGTTCCCTTCCATCCCGACCACACCAGGTAGTGCTGCCCCCGCAGCTCAAACGTCGTCGCATCAATCGCCCACCGATCGGTCGCGTCCCCAACCTTCCCCAGCAGCTTCCACGTTCCCTGCATCGGATCATCGTTGTCGTTCTCCACGACAAAGATCTTGTGCCCCGAATTCTCTCCCGCGTCCGCAGCAAAGTAGATGTACCACTTCTTCCCCCACCGATGCAGCTCCGGCGCCCACACCTCCTTCGACCACGCATGCCCCGGCTCCGGCGTCCACACCGCCTTTACCTCCGCATGGCGCAGATCGGTAATGTCCGCTGTCTTGCGCAGCGTCAAATTTCTTCCCTCAGAATTCGAGTAGTAGTAATACCCCTTCCAATACACCACCCACGGATCGGGGCCCCGATCCAGCACCGGATTCGTAAACGTGTTCGCCCCCGCCGCGCCAGCCGCACTCGCCTGCGCCATACCCAACCGCGTCGCACTCAGCACCGCTGCCAACACCACCCATCCCATCTTCATGATGCGAACTCCCCTCAAAAACGTCCCGCCCTATTCTAAGGAAATCCAACCTCGCCGAGGATACCCCGCCTAATTTCCAACCTTACCTGGCACCGGCCACACCGGGCTGGCCAGACGAATGTTCATCAACGGCCCCTCCGCATACATCGGTCCCTGCTCGCGCGCGAACGTCGGGGCCACTCCCCGAATCACCCAAATCTGGATATTCGGTGGCGCCTTTCCCACCAGCGGCGCAATCAACCCAATCGCTCCGCCCAGCACGATCTTAATTTCGTAATGCGTCCCCTTCGTCGCTACACCGACGACTGAACAATCCTCCTCGCCAAGATTCGCGATCACCAGCTTCACCACGCGCGGCTTCGGCGCCAGCACCACCATCTCCACCGTCGTCCCCTGCTGCGCCGCATGCATGTTCTCCACCACCACCGGGATCAGCCCGTTCGCCAGGTCCTCTGGCAGAGTCATGTGCTGGCTCGTCACCGTCGCCTTGCCGTCTTTGTCGGTCGACCGCACCGTTACCATGCCGCTCCCTGCGTCGATCATCACATCCATTGGATGAGGAAACGATGGCCCCTTCTGCACATGCCGGTCGCTGATCAAATGAAATGTTCGATGCTGCGTGTACACCGTTGTCTCATCGTCCACCGAGCCGTCCTTGAAGTGGAAGATCGTCTGCGCCGTGATCCGGTCGCCACGCACAGACTGCAGGCTGTCTCCCGAAGCCACCACATTCCCGCCATCCGAGCGCAGTTCCAGAAAGCCATGAAAGCTCCCCTGCACATACCGCACCGGCATCGCATCTGCTTGCGCTCTCGGCATCCACGTGCACGTCATCAGCGCAATCAGCGACCAGCACATCAGGTTCTTCGGGGAAAAGTTTATGCGCCGCGCAGGCATGCGCAGGCAATTCGCGGGCAAGCAACCCATAGCATCCACCTCTGCAGACGCCGAAGCCTCGAACGCACCTCAACTGCCTTGCAGAGATGTTTTCCACCGCGTACGCGCCTCAAGGTAGATGGCACTCTCATCTCATAAGTTGCACCCTCGCAGCACTCCAGCCACGCAAAGCCTCACGCCGTCTGCGCAGGACGGGTTTATGCTTGCCAGTAGCCCGCCAACGTCCACGGTCTGCCGCGGAGAAGGGAGCGTCCCCTGGCCCGAATGCCACCCCAAATGTCGCCCGACTCGTCGCCCGCAGCCGACTCCCGCCACGCGAAGCTTCTCGCCGTCCGCGCAGGACTCGGCCGCCATGTCTTCGGCATCGGCATCATGGCCATTGGCCTGGCCTGCCTGGTTTGGGGCGACTTCATCACCGGTCAACCCGTACCCAATGACTTTCCCCATCGCATCGCCCTGGCCTACACCGTCGCTGCCTTCCTTCTCTGCGCCGGCATCATCATGCAGTGGCGCCGCTCTGCATCCTTCAGCGCCGCCGCTCTCGGCGCGTATTACGCCCTCATCGTCATCATCGTCATGAATGGTCCCAGGCTGCTCGCCCACTTCAAGGAGTACGGCATCTACGAAGGCCTCGCCGAGCAGTTCGCCATCACCGCTGCCGCCCTGCTGGTCTTCGCCGCAACCACCCGGATCCCCACGCCACTTGCCGCCCGCCTCACCCTTCTCGGCCAACTGATCTTTGGCATCTGTGCACTGGTGTGGGGCGGCGCTCACTTCGTCTACATGAACTTCACCGCCCCGCTCGTTCCCAAATGGCTGCCGCCTTCGCAGGTCTTTTGGGGATACCTGACCGGCGTTGCTTTCATCCTCGCCGGCCTTGCCATCCTCACCCGCATCCGTGCTCGCCTCGCCTCAATCCTTCTCACCATCATGCTGGCGTCCTTCACCTTTTTGGTCCACATCCGGATATTGTTCGCCGATCACAAGCTCGAGTTCAATTGGACCGAACTCGCCATCAATCTCGCCCTGGTCGGCGCCGCCTGGGTCGTAGCCGACTCATTCGCCAGCCCCCAACCGCAACACCATCCGTGACCACCTCCCGTGCGTATAACTATCAAGACACTAGCGTAAAACTCGTAGGAGACTTGGCATGCTTGCCCTCTGCCGCTCTTTATAATCGGGATCGAGACTCCCCCTTTGAAACAGAACGAATACCCCCCACCGACCAGACAGTTTTTAGTTCGAGACCTTTGCGATAGTTGTGTCAGACGTGACAAGCATCACAGAACTTTAGTGTGCAATTTTGTAAATTGAACAAACAGACGGGCTACCCAGAGTTCTATATGCCCAAAGTCGATGCCGTCGCCTGTACGTGGGGCGGCATAACTTTTTGCATTTACATCTGGCAATCGCAGAAACCTCCTCCCACGAAGCCAGACCGCCATAAGTTCGAGGTGAACTGTCGCCGGGACCGATACTTTAGGCCAAAAGTACTGCGGAGGAAGGGGGCTTCCACCAAAACCATTCCTGCCCTAAGTCGCTTCGGACATACCTGCCCACCGGATTGCGGGCTATAGTCCACCGCAGAGCCACACAGAGAACCGAGAGCTGATGGGATGCCGCTCTATCCTCGCCAAAAAGTGATGACCAAACCGCCCGCCACAATCAAGCTCCCGCCGACCCAAATCGGAGCGGTCGGCGATTGCTGAAACCGAACCTTCGCTACCACCTGCGCCACCACGAAGAACAGCGCCACATACGCTCCCAGCAGCTTGCCAAAATCCCACTGTGGCAGGTTAACGCTCCATCCATAGAGCCCCAATACCGCAATTCCCAACACAAACCACATTGCCCGCTGCGCACCCGACGACCGATACAGACCTGACTGGAAGAACGAATCTCCCAACACCTCCAGCGATGCCGCGATCACCAGCACCACAAACGCTCCCAATCGCGAAGACACTAATTCATTCAATACGCCCTTCATCGCACCTCCCCTTACACGCAAACAATCTGGAATGTGTCCGAGTCTACTAGACCACCTCACCCGCAAGCCCCAGCGCACAGCTTCGCGCCTGCATTACAAATACAGATAGACTGGTGATTCACATCAATCCAAACGCATGCCCAGGGGAACGATCCCTGAACCACAGGAGCTATCCGTGATGTCGATCGGCTATCTATTAATGCTCTCCGGCTGGCTACTGGTTCTGGCCTCACTCTTCCTCCTCGCCGGCCTCGGACAGCGCCTCACCTTCGTCGTCGCCGGTCTACTGGTCGAACTCCTCGGGCTCATCCTTATCGCTCTCCGCTATCGCTCCCTGCAAAGAGGCCCCGAATGACCCCTGACCTCTGCCTCATCTGCATCATCCTCATCCCGCTAGCCGCAACCGGCCTTGCTCTCATCCATCAGGGCCTCGGTCGCTCCCGCAGCGCAGCACACGCCATGCTCGCTACGCTCTGCTCGCTCGCCATCGTCGCCATCGTCTTCGTCCTGATTGGATCCTCATGGATGGGCTTCCCAGGAGGCCTCGCTCACACCCTCCACGTCGCCGGTAGGTCCATCGACTGGCTAGGCGCGGAGCCGCTCTTCGCCATAGGCCTGACCTCCAACCTCACGCACGGCCCCTACCCTGCGTTCGTGCTCGCGTTTGGCATCTTCGCCGCAGGCCTCGCCTCCCTCATCCCGATCAGCTCCGGCACTGACCGCTGGCGTCTCGCCGCCATCTGCGCCGCGAGCGCGCTCTTCGCCGCCATTGTCTTTCCCCTCTTCGCTCACTGGGTCTGGAGCAACGGCTGGCTCGCCCAACTCATCCCGATCTTCGGCCTTCCTGCCTTCACCGACCTCGGCGGAGCCGCCGTCCTGAACATACTCGGCGGCCTCGCCGCTCTCTCCGTCGCCTGGATCCTCGGCCCGCGCCAAGGCAAGTACGCCGACCGCATCGCCACCGCCATCCCCGGCCACAACATCGTGCAAGTCCTCTTCGGCTGCATCCTCGCCCTCATCGGCTGGATCGGCCTCGACTGCGCCGCAGCCATCCTCTTCTACCGCATCACCTATCCCGAGATCTTGCTCACCGTCATCAACGCCTTACTCTCCGCCTCCACCGGCTGTCTCGCCGCCGTCGTCACCACCCAACTACGCTACCGCAAACCCGACGCTTCGCTCAGCGCCAACGGCTGGATCGCCGGCCTCGTCGCCGGTTCTGCCGGCTGTGGACGCCTCTCTCCCCTCGCTACGATCTTCATCGGCCTCGTCGCCGGCGCCGTCGTCACCCTGCTCGTTGAAACCCTCGAGCTACGCCTCTTCATCGACGACCCCGGCGGCGCCATCTCCGTTCACGTGGGCGCCGGTCTGTGGGGGGTCCTCGCCTTCGGCCTCTTCGCCCCCACCACGGGCTCGCGCCCAGCCCTTATCCTCACGCAGATCATTGGAATCGCAACCTTACTCGGTGTGATGTTCCCACTCATTCACATCCTGCACCGGCTACTCAATAAGCTCGTTCCCTTCCGGGTAGACGCCGACGGCGATTGGCAGGGCATGGATATCCGCGAGCTAGGTGCCGGCGCCTACCCCGAGTTCGTCGTCCACGCCGACGAGTTCGTCCCACGCTGACCACGTCTCGCCCACCGCTTCATCCCCGCATCAATGGTGCCGTGAAACAAAGAGCAGCAAACCAAACAACAGCACCGGTATCAGCGCCAACCCGGCATACAAAAGCATTCGACGTGTCTCGGGCGATCGCCGCGTCCTCCACTGTTCCGCATCCGGGCGCGCAACCACTCCCACTTCTTCCTGGTGGCGTAGATCGTGTGCCATCTCACGTGCACTGGCATACCGGTTCTTCGGTTCGCGCTCCATCGCGCGATACACAATCTCCTGTAGCTGCGGCGAAATCGATGGTTCAAGCTGTCTCGGCGGCACAGGTTGATTCAGCAGCCGATCATTCATCACGGCAAATGGATTCGGCCCCGAAAACGGCACCACCCCTGTAAGCATCTCGTACAGCATCACCCCCAGCGCATAGATGTCACTGCGCGCATCGCCGCGTTTGCCTCGTACCTGCTCCGGCGAAATATAGTCAGGCGTCCCCATGCTCTGAGAAAAGTTCGCAAATGTAAGCCGCCGCGCACCGGCACTCGCAGCGATGCCAAAGTCGATCAAGTGAATCCCGTCCGCATCGTCCACCATGATGTTCTCAGGCTTCAGATCGCGATGCGCCACACCGTTCGCGTGCACATGATCTAATGCCTCGCAGATGCCAATCATCAACTTCACCGAACGCTCCATCGGCAGCTTCTTTTTCTCGTTCAGCACTTGGCGCAGCAGCCGCCCATCCAGCCACTCCATCACCATGTACACCTGCGTGCGCTCAGGATTCGCAAAGACCTTCATCACACCCGGATGATCGATGCGTGTACCAATCTCCTCCTCGCGCCGAAAGCGATCGAACATTGTAGGATCGCTTTCCACCTCCGGATGCGGCACCTTAATCGCAACCTGCAGCCCACTCTTCAGGTCACGCGCGCGAAATACTGTCGCCATGCCACTGGTCGCAACAACATCCTCCAGCTCATAGCCATCGAGCTTGTCGCCCGGACGAAGTGTAAGATTCGGCGCGATCATCTATAGCAACCTGTACGGCCGTCCACGATAAAGCCCCATCCGTTCTATCGCCTTTACACGAATCAACTGCACGCTGACATTATCGTGGCCACCCGCCTCATTCGCCGCCGCAACCAGCGCGTCCGCAGCCTTCTCCAGATCGCTGTTGCGCAGGATGATCTGTAGGATCGCCGTGTCCGGCACGTATCCATACAACCCATCCGTACAAAGCAACAACACATCGCCCGGAAGAATATTTACCGTGAGGGTGTCCGCGGCCACAAACAACTCATTACCCAAAGACCGCGTCAGCACATGCCGTCCGTCGTGCGCGGCAGCCTCTTCCTTGGTGAGAATCCCCAGCCTCACCTGCTCAGCCGCCATCGTATGATCACGCGTTAACTGCGTTCCATTGCCATTGCGAAATAAATAGCAGCGCGAATCCCCTACATGCGAGACAACGGCTGAATCGAACCGCAGCGCGCACGCAACAAACGTCGTTCCCATGCGCGCGCCCCTCAACGCGGTCGCCAACCCTGCGTCATACACCGCCGCATTCGCCTCCTGCACCAATCGCGGCAGTAGCGATACATGCATTACGCCCTTGGGAATCTTGCGAAAACCCTCGAGTGCCGTCATTACCGCAAGAGCTGAAGCAACCTCGCCTTGCTCATGGCCGCCCATCCCATCGGCCGTCGCGAAAAACCAACCCTGCGACTGCACCTGTGCCGGCCCCATGGGCAGCACATGTCCAATCGCATCTTCATTGTTCGACCGAACCCTTCCCGGGTCGGTTCGTTCTGCGAACTCAAGATCGAGCATAAGAAGGTCTGGGCGCTGGCCAGAATCAGGAAACCTTGCCCCGCGCCATCAGTCTACGCCGAAGTCGGCCGCGATTCGATCAGTGCCGATTTCCCTGACGCTTTACCGATCTTCAGAAAATGAAAGCTGCCATAAATCCCCCATACTGCCGCGATGCCGAGCGCCAGCAGCGGCTCCATCTTCGTGCCATAGCCCATGAACGGCCCCACAAGATAAAAGCCCATGCAAGCAAGATTGGCGCACAGCCCGAACAGCGGAATCGCCAGATGCCGCAAAACATTGAATTTCGGATGCTTGTGATACGCAACCATGCAGAGCGTGCAACTGAGCGCATACAGAAGAAACGTGCCGAAATTCGAGGCCAAGGTCACCGTCAATAGGCTGTTCGGCAGAGCGGCCATCTTGTCGTGGGTCGTATAGCCGAAGCTCGAAAAGATCCCGTGCGGAATCGCCGCAATCGCCGTGGCCGTCGGTGCCCCGCTGTCGCCAAAAACAATCGCTACCGCAATGCAGCCGATCACAGCGGAGATCGCAGCCAGCGTCCATACCGCCCGATGTGGCGTCAGATTGTTCTTGTGCAATAGGCCAAAGCGATTAGAAACCTCTTGGTCTTTGCCCATCGCATAGGTCACGCGCGCACCCGTGTTCATACACGAGAGCGTTGTCCCAATCAACGCCAGTACCACCGTCGCCGCCTCCGCCAGCATGAACGTGCGTCCATGCCCTTGCCCGAACAGCGCGTCCCCGACAATCACCATCATGTCGCCAACCGGCGCCGCCGATCCCGTAGCGCTCTGCATCGTATATCCACTATTCAAAAAATAATTCGTGGCAAAGTATTCAAAGCAGTAAAAGACCACGCCCTGCACCAGCAAAGACGTGATTACCGCGATGGGCACATCTCGTTTCGCATTCTTTGCTTCCCCTCCCATCGACGTCACCGACTCAAATCCCACCAGGATCAGAATCGCAACCGTCGCCTGGATGAATACCCAACTCCATCGGTGTGGACTCACCACCGACTTCGCATTGCCGTGCGTGAGGAAATTCCCCGCCGCGTCATGCTCTGGATAACTGACGCGATACGGGATCGGCTTGCCATTGGCATCCAACTGCGGCAGTGGCACTCCATTCGCGTCGCGCACAATCGTGTCCGTTGAGACCCCGCCCACGATCGCAGTGGTTGTCTTGAACTCGTACGTGTACGCTTCACCGCTCGTCGAATCAAATTGGAAGGCGACGGACCCCGGTGGATGATTTACCCGGTATCCCAAAGCCAGCACACTGAAGATCATCAACGCCGTAATCTGAATAACGTTGATGCCCAGATTGATTGCCGTCGAAGCATTCGCCCCGCGATACGCAATGTATGCCACGGCAAAGGAGAAAACCACCGCCACGCTCATCATGAACAGCATCCCGGGATTCGACGCGCTCATGAAGTTCGGGTACAGCGTTCCTACCAGGTATCCGCACACGATACCCATCGTCCCGACCATCACTCCTGGATAAATCCAATAGTAAAGATGCGACGCCCACCCCACGATGAACTTCGAGATACGCGCATATTTCCAGGCACGCTCCCGGTTCAAAAACGCCTGCTCCGCAAAGTAATAGGAGCTCCCCGTTCCTGGATAAAGCTTTGCCATCTCCGCATAACAGACGGCAGTGGAGAGACAAAGCAGCAGCGCACCAATGACCCCCATCCACATCGAAGGTCCAGTAACGCCGGTCCCCGCCTGGATGAAGAACGTCAGCCAGAGAAAGGCTCCTGGCGCGATCAGCGCCATCGCATTGCTAGTTAGCCCTGTAAGCCCAAGCGTCTTTTTCATCTCGACTGCAGGTACGTCCGCCATGAAACCCTCCGCGAAATTGAATCTGCTGACAGTTCAGAAGAATGAGTAGCTAGTCCAGATGTAGGGATCCCCAACAAGCAGCAGGAGCCCCTGTGGTCAAGCCGCTAAAGCAACACCAATTTGCTTTCTTACTTGGTCTTCAAACAGTTATTCAAGAACTCCATGCCGACTGGCAATGGGGTAGCCTTCACACACTGGGACATGAGGTAGATGAGCTAGTCTAACCCGAAATCAGGTCGAAGGCCCCAAGGAAAATTGCAACCGCTTAGCGCTCCGAACAGACACTAGCCACGTTGACACGCTTCAGACCAGACTGCTTCATGCACCTCTTTATATCGCGAGATGATCTCTTCGTGACGCGCATGCCGCTGATCCCGAAGTATGAATCGCCCCCCAACAACGACGTCCCGGACCGCAGACCGGCTCATCGAAAACACCAGCGTCGACAGTAAATCCCCCGCCGAGTTCCCTGCAATCGAGCTGTCATCGAGATCGATCGTAATGAAATCCGCAAGCCTGCCCGGCTCAAGCGTCCCCGCTGGCACCGCTAACGCGCGCGCCCCATTTGCTGTAGCGGAATCAAAAAGATGCGCCGCCAACGTCTTCCCGCCAACCTGGTCCAGAATTGCTCGCTTCTGCTGCAACAGCCGCAGGTGATACTCCAACTCCCGCGCATCCTCAAGCGGATCAATCTGCGCCTGGCTGTCCGACCCCAGCGCAAAACGAATCTCCGCTGCAAGCATCTCGTCCGCTCGCACAAATCCATCTCCGAGATTACGCTCGGTCGTCGGACACGAGCAGATCGTAGTCTCTGTGCGCGCCAGGATTGCTATCTCCTCCGCCGTCACATGCACGCCATGAACCGCGGTAAAGTCTGGCCCAAGAATTTTCTCTCCGGCAAGCAAGTCGACCGGCGTCGACCCATACTCACGAACACAAGCCGCATTCTCTGCCACCTGCTCCGCAACATGCATGTGCACCGGAAGCCGGTTCGCCCTGGCCCACGCAGTGATCTCGCGGAGTTCACCCAGCGGCACTGCCCGAATACTATGCGGAGCAACCCCAAGGTGAGCACTCGGCCTCTCTGCCGAAACCTCCTTCACAAGCGCCGTCATATTCTCAAGAAACGCTTTCGCCGATTCGTAAAAGCGACTCTGCCCCAGCTCTGGCGGCAATTCAAATCCCGCACGAAGATACGCGGTTCGCAGCAACACGATCCGAATGCCCACTGACTCCGCCGCCGCAATCACCTGCTTGCCCAGCAGGTTCGGATCATCGTAAGGTTTTCCATCCGGAGCATTGTGCAGATAATGGAACTCGCCCACCGTCGTCGTGCCCGCCAGCACCATCTCCAGGAACGCCATGCGCGCAACGTCATATACCCGCTGCGGATCGAGTTGGCTCGCGGCGTAATACATCGTTCCGCGCCACGACCAGAAATCTCGCCCACTCACAACGCGCGACTCCGCCTTTCCGCGAATCAAGCGTTGAAACGAGTGAGAATGTGTATTCACAAATCCCGGCATCAAAGCCTTGCCCGGCATCTCGACAATCGTTACCGAGGAGCGATCCAGATCGTCGTCACACTTCAAAACAAACCCTTCGGGGCTGACCAGCAGTTCGCCGCCGGAAACAAATTTGCCTTCGACATACAGCAACTCTGGTCGATAGAGAGTATTCATCCCACCACCCGCCTTCCGCCCACCCACACCTCACGAACAGGATTCGCGCCCATCACATACACCAGCTCGCGCCAATCTTTGCTATGCAACACCACGAAGTCCGCGACACATCCGGCCTCCAGCCGTCCTCGATCGCTCACACCCAGCGCACAAGCCGCATTCACCGTTCCCGCGGCGATCGCCTCCTGCAGTGTCAGCCCATTCATCCGAACCGCAAGCCCCAACGCGGCCGCATGCGAATACAGCGGGCTCGAACCAGGATTGAGGTCTGTACCGACAGCCACTGCCGCGCCCGCATCGATCAGCCGCCGTCCCGGAGCCGCAGGAATTCCTAGATGCAGCGACACTCCCGGAAGAATCGTCGCCACCGTTGCGCTAGCTGCAATAGCCTCGATCTGCGCCTCGCCTGCGGCCTCCAGATGATCAACACTTAGCGCGCCCATCCGCACACCCAGCTCAACGCCTCCAATGCTGTGGAACTGGTCGCTATGCAGCTTCACCGCCAGCCCATGATTCTTCGCGCAAACGAACATCTGCTCCGCTTCCGCGACGTGCCAGGCCTCTCGCTCAACAAACACATCCACAGCACTAGCAAGCCTTCGTCGCGCAACCTCTGGAATCAGCTCTGCGCAGACTTTCTCAACGTACCGCGACCGCTCAGCGGACTCCACCGGCGGAAGATGAATCAGGAGCGTCGCAAGAATCCGTGCCTGCGACTCGGCCGCCAGCCTTGCAATCGCATCCAACATCGCAATCTCAGCGAAGATCGCAAACCCGTATCCCGACTTCACCTCGATCGTCGTCGCGCCGGAGCGAAGCAGCGTCTCCACCCTGGGCTTTGCCAGCGCGACCAACTCCTCCATCGACGCCGCAGCCGTCGCTCGCACCGTGCTGCGAATCCCGCCGCCCGCCAGCAGAATCTCCTCATACGTCGAACCCGCAACCCGCGCTTCGAAGTCCCCCAGCCGATCGCCAGCCCACACCGAATGGGTGTGCGGATCGATCAACCCGGGCAATACAGCGGCGCCACCCAGATCAAGCGTCGCCACAGCCTCGCCCGTCCAATCGCCCCTCGCGCCAACCCAAACTATCGACTCCCCAGAGATCGCCAACGCAGCATCCTTCACCACCTTGAGTTCACTCATACTCCGGCCGTGTTTTGCCGACGCACCCTCAGCGGTAGCGAGCTGTGAGATCCCCGTGATGAGCAACTCTGTCTTCATCGCACACTCGGCAGATCAAGCCCTCGCTTCGCAGCCGTTTCTTTTGCCAATTCATAGCCCGCATCCGCATGGCGAATCACACCCATCGCCGGATCATTCGTCAGGCACATCCTCAGCCGCTCGTCTGCCTCATCGCTGCCATCCGCAACAGCGACGAGGCCTGCGTGCTGACTGTACCCCATCCCCACGCCGCCTCCATGATGAAAGCTCATCCATCCAGCTCCGCTAGCAACGCCCGTCGCAAAGTTCAACAGCGCCCAATCAGAAACTGCATCCGATCCGTCCAGCATCCCTTCCGTCTCACGATAAGGGCTAGCCACCGATCCAGCATCCAGGTGATCGCGACCGATCACGATCGGTGCGCTCAACCGCCCATCCCGCACCATCTGGTTGAACAACAAGCCAGCGCGATCGCGTTCCTTGTATCCCAACCAGCATATCCTCGCGGGTAAACCCTGAAACGCAATCTGCTTCGACGCAAAAGTAAGCCACTCCGTCAGCCGCTTATCTTCTGGAAACAACTCCAGCAGCGCCCGATCAGTAGCGTATATATCGGCCGGATCACCCGACAGCGCCACCCACCGAAACGGCCCGCGTCCCTCGCAAAACGAATCGCGAATAAACGCCGGCACAAAGCCCGGATACGAAAATGCATCCGTCACCCCCGCAATCTTCGCCTGCGTGCGCAAGTTGTTTCCATAATCAAACGCCACCGCACCGCGTCGCTGCATCTCGAGGATCGCCCGCACATGTTGCGCAATCGCCGTCTGCACTCGCGCCACATACTCCTTCGGTTGCATCGACCGCAGTGCATTCAAATCTTCATCCGCCTTCGCCGGCGGCAGATATCCCCACAGCGGATCATGCGAGCTCGTCTGATCCGTGACCAAGTCAGGAATGAATCCCAGCTCCACCATCTTCGGCAGCACCTCAGCCGCATTCCCCAGCAGCCCGATGGACACCGCCTCCCGCTCCCGCTTCGCCGTCTGCGCCCACTGAATCGCCTCTTCCAGCGACCGAGTAGCCTTGTCCAGATAGCGCGTCTCCAGCCGCCGCTCAATCCGTTTCGCATCCACTTCAACGCAGATACTCACGCCGCCAGCAAGCTTCACAGCCAGCGGCTGCGCCCCTCCCATGCCACCGAGCCCCGCGGTCACCGTGATCGTTCCTGCCAGCGTGTCGTTGAAGTGCAGCTTAGCCGCGCCGCGAAACGTCTCATACGTTCCCTGCAAAATCCCCTGCGTGCCGATATAAATCCACGACCCCGCCGTCATCTGCCCATACATCATCAGCCCCGCAGCATCCAGCTTGTCGAACTCTTCCCAAGTCGCCCAATGCGGCACCAAATTCGAATTCGCGATCAACACCCGCGGCGCGAGCCGATGCGTATTCAACACTGCCACGGCCTTCCCAGACTGCACCAGCAGCGTCTGATCATTCTCCAACCTGTCCAACGTCTCGACGATCGTGTGAAAGCACTCCCAGTTGCGCGCCGCCTTCCCTCGCCCGCCATACACGATCAGCTCTTCGGGCTTCTCTGCCACTTCAGGATCGAGGTTATTCATCAGCATCCGCTTGGCTGCCTCTTGAATCCAGCCCTTCGCTGTCCTGGTGCTACCCCGCGCTGCACGAACCGGAGAATATCTCTCACTCATCGAACCGCCTCCTCAACCGCAACCCGTCCAGCTTCCTGATCTCTCCATCCATCATCCGCTAAAAACCGCGCAGCCTCTTCCATCCACACAGAAAGTACGCAATCCTCCCGCCACGCCGGAACCCGCATGCGAAAGCGGCTCCGCGCCTCTTCCAGCACTGGTGTGCTCGTATCTCCACGAAGATCCAACGCCCGCGCCGCCGCCAGCAACTCAATCGCGATGACCATCCGCGCCAGGTCCGCCGATTGCTCCAGCTTCAGCCCCGACGTCATACCCATACTTACAAAATCTTCCTGGTTACCACTCGTCGGTATCGACCCCGTCGATGCCGGCGAAGCAAGCACGCGCATCTCCGCCACCAACGCCGCCGCCGTCACCTGTGCCATCATCATCCCGGACTCAATCCCCGGTTGCGACGCAAGAAACGCCGGCAGCCCCTCATTCAAGCTCGGATTCATCAGCCGCTCCGTCCGGCGCTCTGAGATTCCTGCAAGCTGGCACACCGCGATTGCCAGGTAGTCCAACGCCAGCGCCAACGGCGCCCCATGAAAGTTGCCGCCCGAAACAATCGCATCTTCAAATACCAGCGGATTATCCGTAGCACTGTTCAGCTCAATTTCGAAAACCCCGCGCGCAAATTGCAGCGTATCCCACGCGGCACCATGCACCTGTGGAATACAACGCAGGCAGTACGCATCCTGAATCCGGCTGCCTTCACCATGCGTCCGGGGAATCGCACTCCCCTCCAGCAACTCCAACAGGTGATGCGCGCTCAACACTTGCCCCGCGTGCGGCCGCGCTGCATGCAGCCGCGCATCAAACGCAGCCGCCGTCCCCCGCAATGCCTCGATACTGAGAGCGGCCGTCGTTTGCGCCGCATAGAAAAGGCCCTCCAGCTCCTTCAGCCGCAAACATCCAATCGATAGCATCGCCTGAGTCCCATTCAACAGCGAAATGCCCTCTTTACCCTCCAGCTTCAGCGGCTCCAGTCCGGCACGTTCCATACACACCGCAGCATCCAGCACCTCACCCTGATACTCCGCTTTGCCCTCGCCAATGAGCGCCAGCGCCATATGCGCCAACGGCGCCAGGTCGCCACTAGCGCCAACACTCCCGCGCGATGGAACCACCGGCGTAACCCCGCAATTCAACAAATCACAAATGCGCTTCGCCACCACCGCACGAATCCCCGACAACCCTTTCGCCAGCACATTTGCGCGGATCAGCATCATGCCTCGTACCACCTTTACTGGCAACGGCGCACCAATCCCGCAACAGTGGGACCGGATGAGGTTTACCTGCATCACCTCAATCTCGTGATCCTCCAGCCGGATATTCGCCAACAACCCAACGCCAGTGTTCAGCGCATAGACAGGCTTCGTACCACGCATCGCGCTCTCGACACGATCCCGCGACCGCTGCATTTGATCCAACGCTTCGACAGCAATCCTAACCCGCTCTCGATCTTCAGCGACAGCAACAACATCTTCGATCGTCAGCGACGCTCCATCCAAAGTAATCATGCTGTAATCCTATGGAGTCGCCCGTGATGGAGGGAACCGCCCTGCCGCGGTAATATGGCAAGTACACCGTTGATTCAAGGGCGAATGTCGTTTATATAGCCACAATCAACGGCTGAGCGCTGTTACGCACTACTCGCGTTCACTCGATCGAACGAACCCAAGGAGCGCCGCATGCTTCTCCACACTGGAATCGACCAAATCGACCGTAAAATTCTGAAGGAGCTTACCACCGACGCGCGTCTCACCGTGGCGGAGTTGGGCCGACGCATCGGCCTCTCCCCCTCCGCCACCGCCGAGCGCCTGCGCCGTCTCGAAAGCCTCGAGTTCATTCGCGGCTACCACGCGGAAATCAACCTGCAGGCCCTCGGCTTCAATATCACAGCCTTCGTGCGACTCACCTGCGAAGGCACGCGCTACAAACCGTTTCTCAAGTTCCTGCCCACGCTCGACGCCGTGCAGGAGTGCCACCACCTCACTGGCAACGATGCTTTCTTGCTCAAGGTCGTCCTCGCCTCAATGACAGAACTCGAAGACCTCATCGAGAAGCTTCTACCCTACGGCAGCCCCACAACCAGCATGGTTCTCTCTACGCCACTTGAGAGAAAGCGTCCTCTTCGCTTCTAAGCGATCGCTCGTCAGGTCGTTTTTCCGAATCACCTGCCAGTACAAGCTCGATCTGCTCCAGCCCCCAATCCAGATCTTCGCGGCGAATCACCAGCGGTGGCGCAATCCGGATCACCGTCTCATGCGTCTCCTTGCACAGCACCCCGCGATCGCGCAACGCCTCACAAATCGGTCGTGCCGGCACGTTCAACTCAATCGCAATCCACAATCCTCGTCCGCGAACCTCGCGCACCGTCCCGCTACTCATCCTTTGCAGTCTCGCCAACGCATACGCTCCCAACTCCGCCGACCGTTCCGCAAGCCTCTCATCCACAATCACCCGAAGCGCTGCGCGCGCCACAGCACACGCCAGCGGATTCCCGCCGAACGTGCTGCCATGATCTCCTGGCCGAAACACCCCCAGCACCTCTCGAGAGCTCATCACAGCCGACACCGGATAGAATCCGCCCGAAAGCGCCTTGCCCGCAATCAACACGTCGGGAGTGATCCCGTCATGCATATACGCGAACAGTTTCCCAGTGCGTCCAAGTCCCGACTGAATTTCGTCCGCGATCAACAAAACGTTATTCTCTTTGCAAATTTCCGCCACCTCCCGCAGGTATCCCTCAGGAGGAACAACTACCCCAGCTTCTCCCTGGATCGGCTCCACCAGGAACGCCGCTGTCTGCGGTGTAATCGCCCGCCGAAGCGCCTCGGCATCGCCAAATGGAACCTGCTTGAATCCCGCCGGGAATGGTCCGAAACCCGAACGATACTGCTCATCGGTAGAGAACCCAACAATCGAAATCGTTCGCCCGTGAAAGTTATTTGCGCAGACAATAATCTCCGTGCGATTCGCCTCGATTCCCTTAACCGTCTCGCCCCATTTCCTCGCCGCCTTTAGCGCCGTTTCAACCGCCTCGGCGCCCGAGTTCATCGGCAGCGCCGTCTCGAAGCCCGTCAGCTCATGCAAATCCTTCAGCAACAAGGGCAGCTGATCATTGCGAAACGCACGCGAAGTCAACGTAACTTTCTGCGCCTGCTCCACCATCGCAGCTAAAATAGCCGGGTGGCAATGCCCCTGGTTCACCGCGGAATATGCCGCCAAAAAATCCAGGTACCGCCTTCCATTCACATCAGTCACCCACGCTCCCTGCGCCCGATAAATCACAACATCCAGCGGATGATAGTTGTGCGCCCCGTACTCCTCTTCCATCGCAATCAGCTTCGTCTCCGCACCGCCTATTGGCTCCGCCACATCGCACGCTTCACTCTTCGCATGGATTTCCGGAGTCAGCTTCATCACCAAACACTTTGCCGCTCCCCCTGCCTTTAGAAACTCATCGAGGCGCACCTGGATCACGTCGAATCCGCGGCCTCGAAGCTCGCGTTCCAGCTCCGTACTGATGCAATTCAGTACAATCGTCTTGCCCAGATTCACCGCGTTACAGGCGAAGGCCAAAGCATCTTCTTCACGAACCGCGATCCGCCTTTCGGTCGGATATGCTGCCTCAATCCTCTTCAGCGACTCGTCATCGAAGGCCGGCGGATAGTAAAGAAGCGACCCATCCTCAAGCGGAGCGAAGCACGTATCCAGGTGGTAGAAGCGTGGATCAATCAGCCGCAAGCTGACCACATCAACATCCCATAACCTCTGCAACGCGCCATGACTTGCCTCGAGCGTCCGCGTGCCGTGACCCGCCCACAAAATCGTTCCGTCCACCGAGAACAGCGCGTCCCCTTCACCCTCAAACGGCGTGTCGCGCGGCAGATCGACCACCGCGTAGCCAGCCTTTTGAAACCACTCACGAAAGTGCGGTTCCTCGCCCTGACGCTCCGGATGATAGAAACTGCTGATGGCCACCACCCCATCGCGCGCCAGTCCAGCATTCGCCGTGAAGACCATATCTGGAGATCCCGCCATCGGTTCCACCAAATGAATATCTGCCAACCCTGAAAGAACGGCGTATAAGTCCTCCCACTGCTGCAAAGCTCGCCGCCGCGACGAACTCCCCAGATTGCCCTTCATCCAGGGATTAATAACGTAACTCACCTCGTACAATTTCGGGGCGCACATCAGGAGTGCCGGTCTACCAAAACTATGAGGGCTAGCCAAGACAGGCTTTGGTGGTACACGCACATTTGCATTGATATTGTTGGACGTCTGCATAGCTTGGAGCATCGCAGGCTAACTATGAGCCGTCAACAGGAATGATTATTCATAACTTGTTGTATAGATATACGCTGGATTTGCGCGTGAATTGCACTGGGAAACTCAAGCAATAATACGGAGAATTGCCCAGCAGAAATCAGTCACTAAATCGCTCGCGACCTTAAAGTTCATTTGCTATAACGTTACGCCGTGATATCGAAACTCACTCCTTGAGCAAGCGGCAAATCCGTCCCGTAGTTGATGGTGTTGGTCGCGCGCCGCATGTACTGCTTCCACGCATCCGAGCCGGACTCGCGGCCACCTCCCGTCTCCTTCTCGCCGCCAAACGCTCCACCGATCTCTGCACCCGATGTGCCGATATTCACGTTCGCAATCCCACAATCGGATCCGGCATCGGACACAAACCGCTCAGCCTCGCGCACGTTCAACGTAAAGATTGAGGACGACAATCCTTGAGGCACATCATTCTGCAGTCGAATGGCCTCTTCGAGTTCGCCATACTTCAGCACATACAGAATCGGCGCGAATGTCTCGCGCTTCACCACATCTGATTGTTGCGCGACCTCCACTAACGCAGGCCGAACATAGAAAGCATCTTCGGTCCCCTCCACCGCGACTTGTTCGCCTCCCGTAATGATCGCCCCGCTGCTTCTTGCCTCGTCGAGAGCAGCCCGCATCCCCTCAAACGAACGGCCATCAATCAGGGGCCCCACTAGTGTTCCATCGGCCCGCGGATCTCCCACCCCAACAGACAGATATACCTTCTTCAACCGCGCAACCAGATCGTCGTAAATTGTCTCGTGCACAATCAAACGCCTCAGCGACGTGCACCGCTGGCCCGCCGTTCCCATCGCAGAGAACGCAATCCCCCGCAAAGCAAGATCAAGGTCCGCGCTCGGACAAACAATGGCCGCGTTATTTCCGCCCAGCTCCAGAATTGCTCGCGCAAACCGTTTCGCCAATCGTGGCGCAACCGCCCTCCCCATGGCAGTCGAGCCCGTCGCGGACACCAGCGGAATCCGCGCGTCGTCCACCAACATCTCTCCCAGCCGTGCGTCCCCGACCAGCAGCGCCGAAAGCCCCGCCGGCACATTCCCCACCTTCGCCGCCGCTCGCTCAAACAACGCATGCGTCGCCAGCGCCGTCAGTGGAGTCTTCTCCGAAGGCTTCCACACCACAGCATTGCCACACACCAACGCCAGCGCCGCGTTCCACGACCACACTGCAACCGGAAAATTAAACGCAGAGATCACGCCCACCACACCCAGTGGATGCCACGTCTCCATCATCCGATGATTCGCGCGCTCCGACGCGATCGTAAGTCCCGCAAGCTGTCGAGATAACCCCGCAGCGAAGCCGCAGATATCGATCATCTCCTGCACTTCGCCGAACCCCTCGGACAGCAGCTTCCCCGTCTCAATCGTCACCAGTCGGCCGAGCGTCTCAATCTCCGCGCGTAACTCCTCGCCAAGCACCCGCACCAACTCGCCACGCCGCGGAGCCGGAACATTGCGCCACTTCAGAAACGCTCCGTGCGCGGCTGCAATCGCCTCACGTGCAGCCGCCTCCGTCGTTGTTACCACGCGCGCAATGACCTGCCCCGTAATTGGCGTGCGCACAATGAGCTCACCTTGGGAATACCTACGCTCAGGCACGCCTAGGCGCGACAGCAACTCGTGAACTTCCTGCTCCAACGCGACCGTATCCGTCGTCATACAAACTCTCCTTCAGCGTTCTCCGCGCACCAGCGCTCTTCGCCTTACTGCATCACCTGGATGATGCACTCTTCCAGCAGATCAAGCGCAACATCCGTTTCATCCTGACTCACCACAAGCGGCGGGCAGAGACGAACCGTATTCGCTCCGCACCCCAACAGCAGCAGTCCCTTCTCAAATGCCAGGTCGACGATCCGATCCCGAAGCTCGCCGGCCATAGCGCGTGTCTTTTTGTTCTCCACGATCTCCACGCCGATCATCAAGCCGCGCCCACGCACCTCGCCGATAATCTCATGCTTCTGAACCCACGTACCCAGTCGCTCGAGCGCCGCGCCACCAACCGTCGCCGCGTTGGTCATAGCCTCGCGCTCAATGATCTCGATCGTCGCCAGCGCCGCCGCCAGGCACAACGGGTTTCCGCCAAACGTACTCGCGTGCGAACCCGGCACCCAATCCATTACTTCAGCCTTCGACAGACAAACGCCCAGCGGCATCCCCGACGCAACCCCCTTCGCCATGCAAACAATATCCGGCTGCACGCCCGAGTGCTCAATCGCCCACCACTTACCCGTACGTCCCGCGCCCGATTGAATCTCGTCCACCACCATCAGAATTCCGTGACGATCGCAGATCCTCCGAATCTCCTGTAGGAAAACATCCGGCGCCACCACATACCCGCCCTCACCCTGAATCGGCTCGACAAAAATCGCGGCAACCTCTTCCGGCGCCAGCAACGTCTTGAACAGCTTTTCCTCGATGTACCGCGCGCATCCCAGCGCAAACGCCTCCTGCTCCTGCGGCCCTCCGCTGCATCCGCGGTACGCATACGGGTAGGGCACATGCGTCACACCCGGCACAAACGGTGCAAACCGCCGCTTTTGTTGCACCTTCGACGCAGTGAGCGACAGCGCCCCCATCGTGCGCCCATGAAAGCTCCCCACGAAAGAGATAATGTTCGGCCGCCCCGTGTGATACCGCGCCAGCTTCATCGCGCACTCTACAGCCTCGGCACCAGAGTTCCCGTAATAGATGCGGTGCGGCCCAGGCATCGGCGCAATCGCAGAAAGCTTCGCTGCCACCTTTGGCATCAGGTCATAATAAAAGTCCGTGCCCGACATATGAATCAACTGCGCCGCCTGATCCTGTATCGCCTTCACGACCTCAGGATGGCAATGACCTGTCGACGTCACCGCAATCCCCGCCGTGAAATCCAGAAACTCATTTCCATCCGGATCTTCAATGCGACAGCCGTACCCGCGCTTCACCACCAGCGGATATCCCCGCGTATAGCTCGGCGAAAGATAGAGATCGTCTTCGGCGACAATCTTTTTCGCTTTCGGTCCCGGCACCGCTCCAACAAACTTCGGTCCGAAGCGCGCATGCGTCTCCGGGCTCGCCACCCGAACAAACTCCTGTGTCTGTGTGCTCATCAAATTTCTCCTTTGGCATTGCAGCGGATAGAAGGCCATGTCCTCAAGAGGCATGAACGCATCGCTCATTTCGACGAGGTCGAAAGAACGCACGACACCATTGCGCTACAGAATGAAGATCTAATCGCCGGAGAAAAGATTCGGCCGCAGGCTGCTCGGCAACGCGCGCGAGGTCACAGCCACACTCTTGTGTGTCGTGGCATCCCTCCGCATCCCCTGGAGGTCCCTCGTCGAATTGCGCTGCATCGACATAGTGCACCCGTTCGTTAGCGCGATTATAGCCCGGCCGCGCAAACCCCGACCAGCACGCATTACTGTTTCCCGACAACCTCCACAGCCTCACCGTTCGCGAACCCAACCTCCGCGCCCGTATGCGTCAACCTCTGCGCCGCATCCTCCCAGCGCAGATGGCTCACTTCGAACTGCCCCTTTTCGTACGCGTACGTCCCATCATCGCGATACAGATCGAACGCCCCATCCGTGCCCGGATACACCCGCACCTTCGCAACCTTCTGCACCTGGTTCGTACTCTCCACCACCGTCCCCAGCGGCAGAATGGATCCCGCCCGCACAAACAGCGGAATCTCGTCGATCGGCGCGCTCACCGTAATACTCTGTCCGCCGCGCACCCGCTCGTTCGTCCAGAAGTTGTACCAATCCGTCCCGGCCGGCAGATACACCTCGCGGCTCGTCATCCCCTGGTCCGTCACAGGAGCCACCAGCAGCGCCGGCCCAAACATATACTCATCGCCAATAGTTGCAACTTTCGGATCGTCCCCGAAATCCATAAACAGTCCCCGCATAAACGGCGCACCCGTCTCATGCGCATGCCAACCCAGCGAATAAATGTACGGCATCAACTCATAGCGAAGCCTAAGGAACTTCTCCAGGATCGGCTCAGCCTGCTTCCCGTAGCTCCAAACCTCATTCTCCGACCGCGTCCCATGCGTGCGAAAATTCGGCTGAAACGCCCCATACTCGAACCACCGCACATACAGTTCGGGATAATCGTCATACCCACCCACAACCGCGCGCGCATCGCTCGGATCAATCAGCACCGGTCGCTCTGCCTTATGAACCCTAGGCAGATCCTGCCACCCTCCAATGTCCGTGCTCCAGTACGGCATCCCCGACGCCACAAAATTAATCCCAGTCGGCACCTGCCGCTTCAGCACATCCCACGTCGGGCTAATATCCGACGACCAGAAGATCGCCCCATTATGCTGCGCCCCGGGATACGCATCCCGCGCCAAGATCAGCGCCCGCTCCTTCATATCCCGACGCATGCCGTTGTAGAACGCCGCCGTATGAAACAGCGGATACGTATTGAAGTACTGCGTCCCCGGCCCAATATGAAAGTAGCTTCCATTCGGCGACAAATCCGGCTCCGTCTCATCCGCCCAGAACGCATCGAACCCCTTCTCCACGTAGTTCTCTTTCACCACGCTCCAATACCATTTCGCCGCGTCCGGGTTCGTCGTATCAATGTCCGACCCGGCGTGGTCATACGGCTCACCATTGGTCGGCGTCCCATCCGCCAGGTGTTCGAACCAACCATTCTTAAGCAGCAGCGGATAATACCGGCTACTCTCCACAAACCGCGGCCACACGCTGATCATCACGTGATAATTCATCGCGTGCAGCTCTTTCAACATCCCCACCGGATCCGGCCACTTCTCCGGATCCATATCCATCTCACCCATCTTCGTGTACGTGAACCAGTCAATGACCAGGTCATCAATCGGCAGATGCCGCTCGCGATATCCCTTCGCCACCCCCATCAACTCCGCCTGGTTCGAGTACCGCTGCTTGCACTGGATGTACCCATACGCCGACTTAGGCAGCATCGGCACATCGCCCGTCAGCGTCCGAAAACCCTCATAGATCTCGTCATACGTCTTACCCGCAATCACAAAGAACGACACCCGCTGCCCCACATCGCTAGTCCACTTCGTCGCATTCGCAATCGCAAACGCCACCGTAGTCCGCGACGGGTTATCCCACAAAATCCCATAACCCTTATTCGTCACCACGAACGGAACGCACACACTCTGCCCGCCCGGCGCGTTGTAGTCATGCGCACACCGCACCACGCGCCCGCGTCGATCGAAGTACCCCTCCTGGTTCTGCCCCAGCCCGTAATAGTGCTCGTCCTTGGGCGCCGCAAACGTCGCGCCCACCTGGAAGTAAGGATCATCCGTCGGCCGCCGCTCATTCAGGATGTTGTGATTCCCATCCTTATAGTTCGGTACCGACATCTCCCAACCCCGCATATCCAGCAGCGTCGCGCCCTCCGGCGTCTTAATCGACAGCCCCACATACGGCGTATACCCATTGAAAAACTTCGCCGTATCCGGCAGCTTGCCCGTATACGGTTTCCCCTGCCCCTGCACACTCACCACCATGCGCGACGACTTCAGCACATCTCCGGCCTCTCCACTTTCCGCCGTCCATCCATCGCTCTGCGGCCGCGCCGTAATCCCATAACCCGCCGCCGCCAGCGCCCGAGCCTTATCCAAACTCATCGTCACCCGCACAATATTCGGCGCATAAGCCTCCACCACCACCGTCGCCGCCCCCCGCTGCAACGTCAACTGCTGCGCCCGCGAAACGCCACTGACCGCCATAAGGCACGCAAGCAAACCAACGCCACGAACGACTGCAACCTTGCAATTCATATCCAACTCCTCCATCACCTGACGACTCTCACAATTGACGACTCTCGCTCGGGCTCTTGAAACGTTTACCTACTCCCCCAATAACTCGTCATCTCGACCGGAGCGCAGCGCAGTGGAGAGATCCCTGCATTGGCCCCTGTACTTACTATTGCTATTGCTGTCGCCGTTGCGGTTGTTGTCGCCGTTGCTTTCGCCCTTGCTTTTCTGGCTGTCATTCCGAGCGCAGCGAGGAACCTGCTGTCTCCCGTTCTTGCTCTTGTTTCTCCTTAGCCCCTCTACATCACCTGCACCACAGCCTTCACCGGCAAATCATCCGAGCTCCCTCCCACCTTCACCACCACACGATCCTTCTCCACCACAAACGCCTTCTTCGCATCATCCCAATACGCCAGCGACTTCGCCGCCAACGGCAGCGTAACCGTCTTCACTTCCCCCGGCCGTAACGACACCCGCGCAAATCCCTTCAACTCCTCCACCGGCCGCGCCGCACTCGATCCCTCATGCGACACATACATCTGCACCACCTCATCCCCCGCACGCGAACCAGTATTCTTCACCTCAACACTCACCACCGCCGTCGCACCATCCTTCAACGTAGGCGCACTCACCCGCAGATGAGAGTACGCAAAACTCGTATAGCTCAACCCATACCCAAACGCATACAGCGGCTTCTGCTTCGCATACAGATACGTCCGTCCATTGCGAAGGTTGTAGTCCATCATCGCCGGCAGATCCGCCTCATCGCGCACCCAGGTCTGCGTCAGCCGACCGGCGGGATTGTAATCTCCGAACAGCACATCCGCGAGTCCATCGCCCTGCTCCTCGCTGTTATGCGTCATCTCCACAATCGCTGGCGCATGCTCCTGAGTCCAGTTCGTCGTATACGGAAAGCTAGCCTGCAGCACCACCACCGTCTTCGGATTCCCCGCTAGCGCCGCCTTCGCAATCTCCTCCTGCGCCAGCGTCAAGCTCTTTCGATCGACAGCCTCCTTGCCGTCACTCGCCGCCGGACACTTCTCCCATCCAGCACCACACGTAGGATGATTTCCGATCACCACCACCACCGCATCCACCCGCTTCGCCAGCGCAGTGACAGCGCCCAAATCCTCACCGGTCGCATACTCCACCTTCACACCCGCACCCACCCGCGCGCGAATCCCCTCCACCGGCGTCACCGCAAACGGCGGCGTCCCGCTATACCAATCCAGCAGCACCTCATTCGCATAAGGCCCCACCACCGCAATCGTCTTCAACGCCTTAGCATCCAGCGGCAGGATCGTTGCCGACTTGCTTATTCCCGCAACGGACCCACCGCTCTTACTCTCGCCGTCCGCGTAGGACTCATTCTTCAGCAACACAATCGACTCATCCGTCACCTTCCGCGCCAGCGCCTTCGCCTCAGGACTCCACCACGGATCCTTGGCCAACATCCTTCCAGCACCATCATCAAACCCAATCCGCGCCTGTGGAACCATCGCCTTCGGATCCAGCATCCCCAGCTTGATCATCACGCGAAACACCCCGCGCAGATTCCGATCCAAATCCCCCTCGTTAATCAGCCCCTGCTTCAACGCCTCTTCCATCGCCGGTTTGTAATCATCCAAATACTGATTGATCCCCGCATGCACCGTAGCCGCAACCGCCTCCGGCAAGGTCTTATACGCCTTGTGATCCTTCACCAGCGCAGCCAACGCGCCACCATCCGTGCAGATGATCCCATCCTCACCCCACTGCTTCATCACGACATCGCGCAGCACAGGATTCTCAATCATCGGCGTCCCGTTCCACGAGTTGTACGCCGTCATAAATGCATTGGCGTGTCCTTCCTCAATCGCCATCCGAAACGGCACCGAGTAGTACTCCTGAAACAACCGCTCATCAAAATCCGAAGAAGATGACGTCCGCAAATTCTCATTGCTGTTCGCCAGAAAATGTTTCAGCAAACTAGCCGTCGTCCAGTACTTCCCATCCCCCTGCAGCCCGCGCGTATACGCCGTAGCCAGCGTCCCCACTAAGAACGGATCTTCCCCATACGACTCCTCACTCCGCCCCCATCGCGGATCCCGACTCAAATCCGCATTCGGAGCCCGCACCACCAACCCCCCGCGATGATATTTCCCAAACGCATACCGCGTCTCATACGCCTCCTGCGCCGCAGCCTTCTCGAGCAGCGCTGGATCCCAAGTCTGCCCCAAGCCTCGCGACTGCGGAAACGTCGTCGTCGGAATCACCGTGATGACACTATGCCCCCCCGCGTGACCTTCCCAATGCCCCGGCCCGCCCAGCGCCAACCCGTGCAACCCCTCCACGTGCGATGTCCCCACCACACCCAACCGCGGCACCGTCGGATCCGTACTGAACGCATCCACCTTTTCCTCGAGCGTCATCCGCTTCAGCAGATCGGTGACCCGCGCATCCACCGGCGCACTACTATCCGCATACACCACCGTGTCAGCAACCGCTCTCGGTTTCTGTTGCGCGACAGCAATCGAACCTACACTCAACAACGCCACAACAAAACCGATTTTTCTCATAGAGGACCACCGCACCCAATCTGACCTTCGCGCCTATTCCGCCTTCAACGATACCTCTGTCTTCAACGGCAGCTCCGCCGACGACCCACCCACCTCAATCCCATACTCTCCAGCAAGTCGCTCCCAACTATTCTTCTCCGTTGAGAACACCTGCAGATACAGCGGCTGAATCGGCACCGTCACCGTCTTGCTCGCGCCCGCGTCCACCCACACTCGCGCAAATCCCACCAGCTTCCGGAACGGCTCGTCCGCACTCTTCGGCAACGTGACATACACCTGGGCAATCTCATCGCCAGCGCGTGCTCCCGTATTCTTCACCTCAAAGCTCACACTCTTCACGCCCGGTGCCACCATCAAGCCAGAGTACGCAAAGTTCGTGTAGCTCAGCCCGAATCCAAATGGAAACAGCGGCGTCTCATCCTTCACCTGGAACCACTTGTACCCAACCTTCATCCCCTCCACGTTGTAATCCACCGTAAAGTTCTTGGACTGCATGCCGTGGAAGCCGCCTCCATTCATGCCGTTATTCTCAGTCGTCGCCGTTAGCCCGGTCACCGTCGGATGAGGCAGTTGCGCCTCGTCCACCGCAAACGTCACCGGCAGTTTCCCCGAAGCATTCACGCGACCAAACAGCACATTCGCAATCGCCTCACCACCGCCGATCCCGGGAAACCACGCCTCCACAATTCCCTTCACCTGCTTGTGCCATGGCATCGACACCGGCCCGCCCGTCTCCAACACCACCACCGTGTTCGGATTCGCCCTCGCCACCGCCTCCACCAACGCGTCCTGCTTCTCCGGCAAACTCAGCGTCGGCCGATCCATGCCCTCGCTCATCCATTGCGTCACAAACACGATCGCCACCTGCGCCTTGGCCGCAGCCTTCGCAGCCTCGTCCACATCCGTGCCCGCATCGAAGCTCACATTCGCATCTCCCGCCTGCTCCTTCACAAACTGCAAAGGCGACGACGGAAAGTACACCGGCCTCCCCCACACCGATCCGCCCGGCCGCCCACCCGGCGCATCCACCTGCGCCGACCCACCGCCCGACAGCACGCCCTCATCCGCATGCCCGCCAATGATCACGATCGGCTTCCCCGCCACCAGCGGCAGAATCCCGCCTTCATTCTTCAGCAGCACCAGGCTCTCTTCCTCAATCTTCCGAGCATCCTCGCGCCCCTTAAAAGGATCCACCACGCGACGCACCGGAGGATTATCCACCACGCCCACCGCAAACATGCTGCGCACAATTCTGTGCACCATGTCATCCAGCCGCGCCATCGGCACCTGCCCATCCTCCACAGCCTTCTTCAGCGGAGCCCCAAAATATCCATAGCCCGGCTGCTCCTGATCCAGCCCCGCCAGCGCCGCCTTCACCGTACTATGCGTGGCTTCCCAGTCCGACAGCACAAACCCCTTGAACCCCCACTCTTTCTTCAGCACATCCGTCAGCACATACTGGTTCTCGCAAGCGAAGTCCCCATTCACGCGGTTGTAGCTGCACATCACGCCCGCCGGCTTCGCCATCCCAATCGCAATCTGGAACGCCAGCAGGTCCGTCTCCTGCATCGCCCGCTTCTCGAGCACCGCATTCAGCGAATTCCGCCCCGTCTCCTGGTCGTTCAGCACGTAGTGCTTGATGTCGCCCATAATCTGGTTCGACTGCACACCCATCGCCAGCTCGCCCACCATCGTTCCCGCCAGCACCGGGTCTTCGCTCGCATACTCAAAGTTCCGCCCATTGCGCGGCTCGCGAATCAAATCCATGCCCCCGCCAATCGACATGTTGTACCCCTGGTCGCGCAGCTCCCGCCCAATCACCGCGCCATACAGAAATCCCATCTTCGGGTCCCAGCTCGACGCCATCCCAATCACGCTCGGCAGCAGCGTCGCATAGCGGCTATCCTTCGCCGCCATCCGCACCCCTACCGCGGAGTCCGCCTCATTGATATCCGGCAGTCCCAACCGCGGAATCCCCGGCACAAATCCCGCGCCGCCATTGTCCGCCACCGGCACAAACGCACCCGCACGCAGCGGCCCCCACCCGATCCCATGCACCAGCTGGATCTTCTCATCCAGCGTCATCTGCTTGATCATCATGTCCGCGCGGGTGTCCGGATCCAAAGACGCATTCATCCATGGTCCATTCACCGTCGCCGCCGCATTCTGCGCCACACCAACCCTCGCCGCGCCCAAGCTCATCAACGCGCATCCCGCCAGAACACAGCTCTTCCCGACAATCAATCCAATCCTCATCCGTCTCCCCTTCCAAGCTCTGCTCCGGTCGCCGATCGTCCTTACAACGCCGAATTCACTTCTACACGTATACGATTCCAGATTGCAAAGTGTTATTAAAACGGTTTAGTGTTGCTGGAATCGCTTCTGGCGTCGAAGCATATCAGGACGGCAATACCTTTGCCCAGCCCCTATCCATTTTGGGTATAACGTTTGTCTAGAGCCCGCCGCCCAATCCCCAGTAGGATCAAAGTCATGAACTCCGCTGCTCGGCTGTTTGCCCTTCCCCTCGCCGTCGCCGTACTTCTCGCCCCCACCCTCGCCGCGCAGGCCCCTCCCGCACCCACCACTCCGCCCGCCCTCTATCTCGGCACCGCCTGGTATCCCGAGCAGTGGCCTGAATCCCGCTGGGATACCGACCTCTCCCTCATGGAAGCCGCGCACATCCGCTTCGTCCGCATTGGCGAATTCGCCTGGTCCCGGCTCGAACCCTCAGAAGGCCAGTACGACATCGACTGGCTTGCCCGATCCGTTCGTGCCGCCGAACGTCACCACATCGCCGTCGTCATCGGCACACCCAGCGCCGCACCGCCCGCCTGGCTCACCACCAAGTATCCCGAGACCCTCCGCATCAAGGAGGACGGTCGCCCCGACCAGCACGGCAATCGCCAGCAATTCAACTGGGCCGACCCCAAATATCGCGAGCTCTCCCGCGCAATGGCCGAGCAGCTTGCCAAACGCTTCGGCCACGACCCCAACGTTATTGGCTGGCAGATCGACAACGAGTACGCCAGCGAATCCTTCGGCCCTGCCGACCAGGCCCAATTCCAACAATGGCTCAAGGCCCGCTACGGTACCCTCGACAACCTCAACGACAAGTGGACCACCGCCTACTGGAGCCAGACCTACTCTGACTGGTCGCAGATCCCTATCGAAACCACCTACGGCAACCCAGGCCTTCTTCTCAGCTGGAAGCGTTTCGTCTCCGACACCTGGCGCAGCTATCAGAAGAATCAGCTCGACGTGATCCGCGCTAACTCCGATCACCGCCAGTTCATCACCACCAACATGATGGGCTTCTTCGACGGCTACGATCACTACACCGTCTCGCAAGACCTCGACCTCGCCTCATGGGACGACTACGTCGGCACCGGCCAGCTCAACCCCATCT